>ERZ773011.100-NODE-100-length-21387-cov-6.94112_pt1 | contig 21387 bp, 17 predicted proteins | sample MGYA00580662_ERZ773011 | MGnify/ENA primary metagenome ERZ773011 (study PRJEB29015, sample SAMEA2738118) | human oral metagenome | biome: human oral; feature: human-associated habitat; material: saliva | place: China | collected 2169 ... | reverse complement strand
AGCGTGCGCGAGTTGGCGTGGTAGGCGGCGTAGAGGCGGTTGTTTTTAATCGCAGGCAGGTTGGCCCAGCCGGCGCGTTTGGCAAAACCGGCCAAGCGTTTTTCCGCTTCGGCTTTCGGAATGCCCCAGCCCATCACCATGGCGGCAGGGTTTTTCTTCAATTCGGTTTCGCGGCCGGTAATCACGATCACGTCGGGTTTGGCGGCGAGGACTTTTTCAGGATTGATCGGGCCGTAGAATTCGACCGAAGAAGCGGCGATATTGTTGCCGCCGACCAGTGTCGCCATCGAACCCCACATGCTCTTGCCGAAGGTAACGCTGTGTTCGGCAGGGCCTTTGTTGCCGAACTCGACATAGACTTTAGGCTTGGGCAGGTTGGCTTTTTGCACGCGCGCCTGGATGGTGTCGGCAACGCGTTTGTAGTCTGCCGCCAGTTTGTCGGCTTTTTGCTGCTGGCCGGTCAATGTGCCGATGAGTTTGGTCGATTGAACGTGTTTGGCGACCGTTTGCGCGTTGTAGTCCAACACGACGATGGGGATGCCGGCTTTGTTGATGCGGTCGAGATCGGAACCCAAAGCCTTGTATTGCCATTCGGCTAAAACCAGCAAATCGGGTTTCAACGCCAATACTTTCTCAATCGAGAAAGTGCCGACTTCCACTTCGCCCACGTCGGTCAGCTGATTCAGTTTAGGCACGGCTTTGCTGAATGCCGCCCAGCTTGGTGGCGCCCAGTCGGCCCAAACCGCTTTGGAGAAACCGACGACGTTGTCCAGCGCGGTTTTACCGCCGATGGCCATGTAGTCTTGGTAATAGAAGCCCAAAACCACGCGTTTGGCAGGCAGGTCGACGGTTACCTTACGGCCGACGGTATCGGTCAGCTGAACGGGTTTGGCAAAAGCGGATACGGAGCCGACTGATAAAGCGGCGGCGGCAATCAAAGCAGAAAGTTGCGTAAATCTCATGAGTCATTCCTTTAAAATATGATGATAATTACTATCTTTTTATAAATTTACAAGGTATTGAATCTTTTTTCAAGTGAATGTAGGGATAGATATATTTTGAAATAAAAAGTTTCATCATTAAAACGAAGGGATAGTGTTGATATAGGGCTTGGGTATGATGAAGGTCTAATGAAAGGGAAGGGTATTTGTAAACCTAAAGGCATAGTGGGTAGTAGGTGGAAGGGATAGGCAAAGGGTTTTTTATTGCCAAGATACAAGGCCGTCTGAAACCTTGCGATTCGGGGTTCAGACGGCCTTTGGTGCGAACATAAAGGCTGTAGTTGCACTTGTTCCGTATATTTTTTCAGACGGCCTAAGCGGCGTTTGGGAAAAGTGAAAAAGGTTGGTTTTTGAAATGGCGAAATAGGAAAGGCTTGAGGGGAATCGGGTGTCAACCCAAAATGGGAAAAAATAAAAAGGGCGTGTTCAATACGCCCTTGTGTCGGTTTCGGATATTTTGTGAATTTCAGACGGCCTTGTCTTCGTTCTGTTCACTTTGGTTGAGGATTTTAATCAGTTTCTCGGCTTTTTCCGGGTCTTCGCAGCGCAGGATTTTGGCGGCATCGTTTTCAAGATGACCGGTGTGGCTGTGCAGGATGATGTTTTTAACCGAAAGCAGGTTGTTGGGGTTCATGGAGAATCGGCGTAAGCCCATGCCGAGCAGCAGGCGGGTAAAGACGGTATCGCCGGCCATTTCGCCGCAGATGGAGACGCCTTTTTCCATACGGTTTGCCGTGCGGATGATGTGCTGCAGTGTTTTGAGGACGGCAGGGTGGCCGGGTTGGTAGAGGTGGCTGACGCTGTCGTCGCCGCGGTCGACCGACAGGAGGTATTGAATCAGGTCGTTGGTGCCGATGGAAACGAAATCGACGAGCTTGAGGATGCTGCCGACGGTCATGGCGGCGGACGGGATTTCGATCATGCAGCCGATGCTGACCGGGCCGAAGGTTTCGCCGCGTTCGGTCAACTGGCGTTGGGCCGTGTCCAGATGGATAAGGCATTGGCGCACTTCGGAAATGGATGTAATCATCGGCCACATCATGCGCACGGGGCCGTGGGCGGCGGCGCGGAGGATGGCGCGCATTTGGGTGCGGAACATGACCGGCTCGGCGAGGCACAAACGGATGCCGGTCAGGCCGAGCGCGGGGTTGAGGCTGCCGTTGGGTGTGCTGTTTTGGCCGAACCAGCGCGGATTTTTGTCGACGCCCAAATCGACGGTGCGGATGGTGATGTTTTTGCCTTTGAGTTTTTTGACGATGCCGGCATAGACTTCGTATTGTTCGTCTTCGGTCGGCATGTTGTCGCGGTTGAGGTAGAGGAATTCGCTGCGGAACAGGCCGACGCCGTCTGCGCCGAAGTTGTGCAGGGCTTTGATGTCTTCGGCGGATTCGATGTTGGCGAGCAACTCAATGTTGATGCCGTCGGCCGTGGTGGCGGCGGTTTTTTTGATTTTGTTGAGTTCGCGCTTGTGGCTGCGGTATTCGCGGGCGAGGCGGCGGTATTCGTTGAGGACGACTTCGTCGGGATCGATGATGAGGACGCCGTTGATGCCGTCGACGATGACGATTTCGTTTTCGGTGATGAGTTTGCGGGCGTTGTGCAGGCCGATGACGGACGGGATGTCGAGGCTGCGGCCTAAGATGGCGGTGTGGCTGGTCGGGCCGCCGGCATCGGTCACGAAGGCGGTAATGTGCTGCTCTTTGAACAATACGGTATCGGCAGGCGAGAGGTCGTGCGCGATGAGGACGGTGTCGTCAAAAAGGTTGCCGGCGAGGTTGATTTCGTTGCTTTGACCGACAAGGTTGTTGTGGATGCGGCGGACGACTTGGAGCATGTCCTGTTTGCGTTCGCGCAGGTAGTCGTCGTCGATGCTGTCGAACTGGGCGGCGAGCTTGTCGCTTTGTTGTTTCAATGCCCATTCGGCGTTGATTTTCTGCTCGCGCAAAATGTCGATGGGTTCGCGCGAGAGGGTAACGTCGGTCAGCAGCATCAGGTGCAGGGAAATGAACGCGCCCAATTCGGTTGGGGCGTTTTCGGGAATCGCGCTGCGCAGCTGTTCCAATTCTTTGCGCGTGGCTTTGATGGCGTTGTCGAAACGGGCGACTTCGGCCTCGAGCTTGTCGGGATCGATGTCGTATTGGGGAACTTCCGCCGCGCCGCGCGTGATGAGGTGGGCGTGGCCGATGGCAATGCCTTTGCCCGCGGCCACACCGTGTAGGACGATGCTCATTATTCGCCCTCGCCGAAGTAGTCGTTGATGAGGTCGGTCAACGCCTGCATGGCGGCGGCTTCGTCTGTACCGTCTGTTTCCAGCTCAATCACGGTGCCTTTGGCGGCGGCCAGCATCATCAGGCCCATGATGCTTTTGCCGTTGACGCGGTTGCCGTTTTTGGTAACCCAGACTTCGCTTTGGAATTGGGAGGCGGTTTGGGTGAATTTGCTGGAGGCGCGCGCGTGCAGGCCGAGTTTGTTGATGATTTCGATTTCTTGTTTGAGCATGGATGTCCCCTAATGTTCGTAAAGTGAATGTTTTCAGACGGCCTTAGCCGTTTCTTTGCACACCAGGTCTTCGGGTGCGGATGTAATGGCGAAAATGCCCCGGATGGCGGCTTCTTTGACGGTTTCGGTGAAGTCGGAGAGGTTTTCGGCTTGTGATGAGTATTGGATGGCTTTAATCATCATCGGGGCGTTGAGGCCGGTCAGGATGGCGGATTTGTTTTCGCGCACCAGCCGGCGTGCGGCGTTGCACGGGGTGGCGCCGAAGATGTCGGTCATGATCAGTACGCCGCGGTTGTCGGGGAATTCCTGCAAGGCGGCGATGGCGTTGTTGATGATGTCGTTTTGGTCTTCATTGGGCTGAACGCCGAGAATACGGACGTTTTCGGGAAAGCCGTTGGGGAAGAAATGGTGGGTCAGCCCTTGGTAGGCTTCGCCTATGGTTTCGTGCGTGATGATAAGCAGGCCGATCATGATGTGTTCCTAGTGTTGGTTTGAGGCCGTCTGAAAACCTTTCAGACGGCCTTGGTTTTATTTGTTGTTTAAGGCGTAGATTTCGCCGAGGTTGCGCCAGCAGCCGGCGGCATCCATGCCGTAGCCGAAGACGTAGCGGTTGGGCACGTCCAAACCGATATAGTCGGCTTTGGTCGGTTTTTCTTTGTCGATCAGTTTGTTGGCAAATACGGCCGCACGGCAGCTTGCCGCGCCCATTTCCAACAGTTTTTCCTGAATGGCGGCCATGGTGTGGCCTTCGTCCAAGATATCGTCCAAAACGACGACATGACGGCCTTTGATTTGCTCGGGGTCGGGCATGCGTTTCCAGTTGAACGCGCCGCCTGCGAGTTTGTCGCCGTAGCGGGAAACGTGGACGTAGTCAAAGTCCAGAGGGAAGCGCAACAGCGGCAGCAGCTGTCCTGTAAACACCACCGCACCACCCATCACAGGCAAGAGCAGGGGATATTTGTCGGCCAAGTCGCGGGTAATGTCGTCGGCAACTTTTTGTAAGGCCGCGCGGCATTGTTCTTGGTCAAACAGCAAGTCGGCATTGTCCAGCATGGCTTGGGTTTCAAGGCGTTTGGTTTCTAAGTCGGTCATGATAGGTCGTGTTGGGTACGGTTAAAAACAAATTATATAGCGGATTCAATCAATTTTCGATACAGGCCGCAATGGCGCATGGGAAGGGAGGAAATTGAAACCGAACGCGTTCAGACGGCCTTTTGTCCTTCCGCTTCGTCCACCAGTAAAAATGCCGCCAAAGCCAAAGCGGTCAATACCGCCGTCAACACCATCGCCCGTCCGTAATTGTCCGCACCGGCGCGCCCGAGATAATCGTAAATCAAGGTGGTCAGTGTCTGCCATTCGGGGCGCGACAGGAACAATGTGGCTGCAAATTCGCCGATACACGTTGCCGAAGCCAAAGTCAGGCCGCGCCGCAAAGCCGGTTTCAATAAAGGCGCAGTTACATAACAGGCCGTCTGAAAACCGTTTGCGCCCATGGTACGCGCCGCCGCCGCATAATCTTTGGGCAAACCGTCCCATGCGGCCAATACGTCTTTGGCCACAAACGGATACGCCAACAGCGCATAAGTCGCCGTCAGCAGCCACAGCGAAGCCGTCCACTGCGGATAGAGCAGCAAAACGCCGAAGGCGATGCACACGGGCGACACCATAAACGGCAAAAACATCAGCGTGCGCAACCACGCCATTTGCCGTGCCGCCGCAGCATACAGCACGCCCAAAACCGTCGCCGCCGCCACGGCTGCCGCGGAAAAACGGATCGTGTTCCACGCAGCCGCCCACGTTTGCGCTTCCAGCAAAACCGCCCACGAAGAGCCTGCCGCTGCTGCCTTGAGCCATACCGCCGCCAAAGGCAGCAGGCAACACAGCACCAACATGGCCAATACCGTTGCTGTCAGCCATTTTTCCCAAGCCCGTACCGGTGCGCGCGGAGGCAAAGGCGAGACCGACTTATCCACCGCCACGCGCTTGCTCCAATACGCATACAAACCACCGGCCGCCGCCGTAGCCGCCAGCACCAGCCACACCAACACCGACGCACGCGCCATGTCCAACTCGTACGCCACCAGCCGGTAGATTTCCACTTCCACCGTTGCAAAACGCTCGCCGCCGAGCAGCAAGGCCAGTCCGAAGCCTGAAAAACAATATAAAAACACCAAGCACGCGCCGCCGGCGACCCACGCGCGCACCACCGGCCATTCGACCCAGACAAACCGCCGCCACGCGTCCGCGCCCAACGATTGCGCCGACAGCAGCCGCGCCTGCGGCACACGCACAAATCCCTGATACGCCGAGCGCACCAAAACCGGCAGGTTGAAAAACACGTTGCCGTAAATCAGCAGCCACGGCGTGTCCTGCCAACCTGCCGCCAGCATGCCGTGTGCGCCAAACAAGGCCAGCACGCCCATGCCCGCCACCAAAGTCGGCATCACAAAAGGCAGCATCAGCAGACGCAAAACCATACGCCGTCCGGCAAAATCCATCCGCGCCAGCACCCACGCTGCAGGCACGCCCAAAGCCGTGACCAAGACGCAGGTCAAAACCGCCTGCGCCACCGTCCAGCCCAAGCGCAGGCGCATATAGTCATCAGCCACCACTTCCGCCCAAGCGCCTTCGCCGTCGTAAAACGCCAGCGACAGCAAAGGCGCGGCTACCATGACCGCCAAGAAACCCAAAGGCAGCAGCAACAGCGCACACCGCCGAATCCAAACCTGCATCGATGCGTACCCGAGAATAAAAACGCCTATTTTAGCCCGAGTTCGGCGCAGAAGGTGGTATTCCTGCCCTTGTTTTCAGACGGCCTGGGCAGCCTGACGGATAAAACTGATGTTTATTCAAAATTTTCAAACATTTACGAAATGTCTTCAAAAAGGCAACAAAATTGGTTGGGCATTTTTGATACAATCCGCCGCTTCAAAAAATCAAATAAATCAAAAACAAGGAAACATTATGACCACTACACGCCCCCAAACCTACGATACCGTCTCGCGCGCATTGCACTGGCTGACCGTACTCGGCTTCATCGGCATCCTGACCACCATCGCCATCTGGACCATTTATGACGGCGAAGAATGGGTCGGCGCACTCTTCGGCGTGCACAAATCCATCGGTTTCATCACGCTGCTGGTGATTATCGTGCGCATTGTTTGGGCCTTGCTCAATGCGTCCAAACGTCCTGCCGCCGACAGCTTTGCCGCCAAAGCCGGCCACCTTGCCCTTTACGTCCTCATGCTTGCCGTTCCCGTTATCGGCATGATCCGCCAATACGGTAGCGGCCGCGGCCCGTTGAAAGTATTCGGCGTCCAAGTGATGCAGGGTTCGCCTGAAAAAATCGAATGGATGGCCAACCTCGGCAACATGGCGCACGGCAAACTCGGCTGGCTGCTCTTCGCGCTGGTCGCCGGCCACATCGCCATGGTCGTCGTCCACCGCATTCAAGGCCACGACGTTTTGTACCGCATGATCGGCCGCCGTTCTTAAGTATAAAACGGTAAACAGATAAGGCCGTCTGAAAACAGTTGCCCAAGCAAAACTGTTTTCAGACGGCCTTTTTGTATTTGTGTTAATCTGCAAAAGTAGGGCAGGCATTTTGCCTGACGTTGTCTAAATACTGTAAACCATACCGAGAAACACCATGACTGCTCCCATCCTCGCCATCACTTCCGGCGAACCGGCCGGCATCGGCCCCGACATCTGCCTTGATTTGGCTTTCGCCGACCTTCCTTGCCGCCCCGTTGTTTTGTGCGATAAAAACCTGTTGGCAAAAAGGGCCGGACAGCTCGGCAAGTCCGTCGTCCTGCGCGATTTTCAAGCCCAAGCGGCCGATCCGTTGCCCAAGGGCGAACTCGAAGTCCTGCATATTCCCTTAGATGCCGAGTGTCGGGCGGGCGAACTCAATCCTGCCAATGCCGCGTATGTCCTCCGGCTGCTGGATACGGCGTATCAAGGCATTTCAGACGGCCTGTTTGCCGGTATGGTGACCGCGCCGCTACATAAAGGCATCATCAACGATGCCCACGCAGGCAACGGCTTTTTCAGCGGCCACACCGAATACCTCGCCGAAAAAAGCCATACCGAACAAGTCGTCATGATGTTGACCGGCGGCGGCCTGCGCGTGGCGTTGGTGACCACCCATCTGCCGCTGAAAGACATTTCCGCCGCTATCACGAAGCCTTTAATCGAGTCGGTTGCCCGCATTCTTGAACACGACCTGCGCCATAAGTTCGGCATAGCCAATCCGGTCATCCTTGTTACCGGCCTCAATCCCCACGCCGGCGAAGGCGGCCATTTGGGACACGAAGAAATCGACACCATTATTCCGGCGCTTCATGCCTTGCAGGCCGAAGGCATAGACGCACGCGGCCCTTATCCGGCCGATACCGTGTTCCAACCCTTCTTGCTTAAAGATGCCGATGCCGTCCTCGCCATGTATCACGACCAGGGCCTGCCGGTGCTCAAATACGCCGGTTTCGGCGAAGGCGTGAACATCACCCTCGGTCTGCCCTTTATCCGCACCTCTGTCGATCATGGCACGGCCTTGAACTTGGCAGGCACGGGCAAAGCCGATTCCGGCAGCCTGATGACCGCCGTCCGCGCCGCGCTCGATATGGCGCACAATATGCAGAAACAGGCCGTCTGAAGCGTGGAGGTTTGATCGTTTGTCGGCGTAAAGTGTTCCTATAAGAGCATCATCAGGAAATATTTGCCTGTCGATTTGATGAGGCCGATGAGTATTTGGACAATAATCAGCGTTTTATTGTAAAAACCATATATAACAAGGCCGTCTGAAGCCCTAATTGGGTTTCAGACGGCCTTTGAGTTTTTTGGTTTACCAAATTTCAGACAAAGTTTCTTTGACTTTGGCCTTCACTTCCGCACCGAAGCGGCGGCTGAGCATTTTGCTGAAATCGTCTTGCGGCGTGTAATTGACCAGCTCGGGGGCTTTGACGACATCGCGGGCAACGCTGTAAATGCTGCCGAAGTCGTCAATCAGGCCGACCTGTTTGGCTTCTTTGCCGGTGTAAATACGGCCGCTGAAAACGTCGGGATACTGTTTGTCTTTCAACCTTGCGCCGCGGCCGAGTTTGACGGCTTTGATGAATTCTTGGTGGATATCGCCCAACATGCTTTCCCAAATTTGGGTTTGCGCCGGGGTTTCAGGCGTGAAAGGGTCGCCCATGCCTTTGTTGCTGCCGGCGGTTTTCAGACGGCGTTTGACACCGGCTTTGTCCATCAGGCCGGTAAAGTCGAAACCGCCGCCGATCACGCCGATGCTGCCGACAATGCTGGAAGGGTCGGCGTAAATTTTGTCGGCAGCGGCGGCAATGTAGTAGCAGCCGGAAGCGCACATGTCTTCGGCAACGAGGTAAACGGGGATGTCTTTGTGTTCGGCTTTGAGGCGGCGGACTTCGTTAAAGGCTATGCTGGATACGACAGGCGAACCGCCGGGGCTGTTGGCGCGGATGATGATGGCTTTGGCGTTGCCGTTTTCGTAGGCGGCTTCCATGCTGTCGCGCAGGATTTGGACTTGGTCGTCGATGTCGTTGCCGATTTCGCCGGTCAGGTCGATAACGGCAGTGTGTTCGCTGCGGGCTTGGACCGATGTGGTTTTTCCTTCTTCTTCCGCAAGGCCGAAAATCAGGCTGAGGAAGATGAGGACGGCGACGCCGCGCCAGATGTTGCGCCAAATGCGGGCGCGGCGTTGTTCTTGGTAGGCGGCGAGGAGGACTTCGCGCAGGGTGTTGCGTTCCCAGTTGTCAATGGGGGTGGAGGCTGAAGAGGGTGTGTTTTGGGCATCGCCTTCACGGTGGATTCGGTATTGCATGATGTGATGTGCTTTCGTGCAGGCCGTCTGAATGTTCAGACGGCCTTATCGGTTTTAGTTGATGGAATAGCCGCGCAGGTATTGCGTGCGCTCGCGGGTCATGCGGGTTTCACACTGCAGGCGCAGGTACTCTGCTTGTGCGGCGTTGTCTGCGGACGCGGCTGCTTGTTGGCAGTTGAGTTTTTTGCTTTGAATCCAGGCGCGTTGTTCGCCGAGGATTTGTTGTTTGACATCGCTGTCTAAGCCGCCCCAGAGGTCGTTGATTTCGCCGTCCGCCTGACGGTTTTGCGCACGCGCGTTGTCGAGTTCGCTTTGGCTGAGGCCGGGCGGCTCGTTGCGTTGGGTTTCATGGTCGGGGCGCAGGACTTCGTAATCTGAATTGTCGTCATCGGTCAGGCCGGCAGCCTGGCTGGCGGCGTTGTTTTCAAGGATGTCTTGCGGATTGAGGGTGGGCGGTTCTTCCGTGTTTTGGTTTTGCAGCAGTTTGATGGCCTGCTCTTTGGACACGGGTTTGCCGTCTATCATGACGATACTTTTCACGCCGTAGGGCAGCAGGGTGGCGGAAAGGGTTTGGGCGGTGGAACTCAGGGTATTGTCTTCGAAAACCGGTTTGCCGTCTTTGTCGGGGGTGTAGAGCAGGGTGGTGCTGAACGTGTTGTTTTCAAAGGTCAGGTTGCTGCCCATCAGTTTTTGTTCGAGCATGTCGGCCAACGGGGTGCTGCCGTAAATCAGCGGGCTGTTGTCTATGGCCGTTTTGAGGATGGTGTCGGGAATACGGATTTTGAGGTTGGCGCGGCAGATGGCTTTGCCGTCGTCTTCGGTTTCTTTGGGGTCTTCAAGCAGGGTTTCTAATTCGAGGCCGGCGGCGATGATTTTGTCGGCATCGACGAATTGGCGGTTGTCATTGCGGGCAAAGGAGCGCGCTTGTTGTTTGAGGGTGTCTTCGATGGTGGTACGGATGTTTTGCAGTGTGGCCGGTTGGGCGCAATCAAGTGCGGCTTTGGGCTCTTCTTTGCTGCATGCGGCAAGCAGAATCGTGCTTAAAATCAATACGGAAGCGGTTTTTTTGTACATGTGTACTCCTGAAGGTGACGGCCTTTCAGACGGCCTGACGTGTCTATCATAGCAAAAGCACTTGCTGCAAGTAAATGCGGCAAGTGCTTTTCTATGTCGGACGTATCAGCCTTTGATGACGCTGACGAAGCCGGAGAGGATGGCGGCGTTGAGCAGGTCAACGAAGAACGCACCCACCATAGGTACAATCAGGAAGGCTTTGTGCGAAGGGCCGAAAGTTTGGGTAATGGACTGCATGTTGGCAACGGCAGTTGGGGTAGCACCCAAACCGAAACCGCAGTGGCCGGCTGCCAAGACGGCGGAGTCGTAGTCGCGGCCCATGAAGACGTAGGTAACGAAGGTTGCGTACAGAATCATGACGACGGTTTGTACGGCCAGGATGATGGTTACCGGGACTGCCAGACCGGTCAATTCCCACAGTTTCAGGTTCAGAAGGGCCATGGCGAGGAAAAGCGACAGGGAGGCGTTACCGAATACGTCGATGGCGCGGTCGAACATATTGACTTTGAAGGTTGCAGTCAGGACGTTGCGGATGACCACGCCGGCAAACAGACACCATACGAATTTAGGCAGGTCGAAGAAGGCTTTGTCGTAGCCGTCAACGATTTCGGCAAAAGCCAAACATGCGGCAAACATCGCGAGCGTTTCGACAGCGGAGTCAGCCGTAATCAGACGGGTACGTTGCGCTTTTTCGAAGACATCATCGGTTTGATCGTTGTCAACTGGTTTTTTATTTGTTTCCAGAGGTTTGCGACCCATTTTGTTGATCAGGCGACGGGCAACGGGACCGCCGATCAGGCCGCCGAATACCAGGCCGAAGGTGGCGGAAGCCATACCCAATCCGGTAGCGCCGGTCAGGCCGAATTTGCTTTCAAAGTCAGGACCCCATGCACCGGCGGTACCGTGACCACCGGTCAGGGTAATCGAACCGGTAATCAGGCCAATCAGCGGATCCAAGCCCAATGCGCTCGCCAAGCCGACACCGACGAAGTTTTGGACGATGATGAATGCACCCACCACGGCGGTAAAGATAACCAAAGGCAAACCGCCCGCTTTCAAACGGGAGAAGTCGGCGCTCAAACCGATGGATGTAAAGAAGATAAGCATGAACGCATCTTGCAGCGGTTTTTCAAATTTGAAGCTGACGCCGTAGGCTTCGTGCAGGGCGAACAGGACGATAGCGGCAATCAAACCGCCGGCGACCGGCTCGGGAATATTGAAGTCTCGTAAGAATTTGATTTTTTGAACCAGAAATTTACCAACCAGCAACACGAGCGTGGCGGCAATCAGTGTGTAATAACTGTTGAATTCCCATTCCATGTTGTTTCACCTCCTAGAAATGTTTTTTCCGAGCATCCGGTTTTGTTCCGGATGTAGTGTGTTTCAACGCTTGGCGTTATCCGCCGAGTGTCATGGTATTGATGCGCGAACAAGGCGTTTTCAGAAAGAAATGAAAACAATGACGTGTCCGTGAAAAATAACTGGCAAATATTAGGGGAATAGTTAAAGATTGTCAAAAAATGCGAGTGTAAATATTTTCAGACGGCCTTTTGCCCGATGGCATGATGCGCTTCGCGGCGCCATTGTTCCAGGAGGGATGTTAATAACCCGGCCGAGGTATGCCCGTTGCCGATGGCGGCCTGCAGCCAGTAGCAGGCAGTCGGAACATGGCAGCTTACACCTTGCCCGTGATAGTAAAAACAGGCGAGGTGGTATTGGGCGGAAGGGTGGTTTTGTTCGGCAGCGATGGCGTACCAGTGGGCGGCCGCACGAGGGTCTTGCGCCGTGCCGAGGCCGTAATGGTAGATGCGGCCCAAGGCTGCCGCCGCATTTTTATGATGGAACTCGGCCGCTTCCATGTAATTTTTGCGCGCGGCATTGTAGTCGGCAGGACGGCCGATGGCGCGGGCTTGTGCTTCCGCCAAACGGTATGCGGTCTCGGTTTGTTGCTGTTGCAGGGCGGCTGTTTTGATTTGTTCGTATTGTTGCGGATGGTACAGCGCGGCATCGCTGATGAGTTTTTGTGCGGCGGCGGCAGAACCCAGCGCGGCGGCACGGTGGTAGTAATCGTGCGCGACATGGTTGTCGGCTTTGATACCGAGGCCGTAGCGGTAGAGGTCGCCCATGATTTTCAGGGCTTCGGGATGGTTTTTCTCGGCGGCGGCTTTGGCATAGCGTGCCGCTTGGAACGGGTCTCGTTCGGAAAGTTCGCCGGTCAGGGCGTATTGGGCCAGCTTGGCTTGAGCTTCCGCTTGTTCCTTGTCGGCGGCACGGCGATACCATTCCAAGGCTTCGGGTCGGCGTTGGGCGGCAAGAAGGTCGGCCAGCAGGGTTTGTGCGGCGATATGGCCGTCTTGCGCGGCTTGTTCGAGGTATTGTTCGGCTTGTGCGTGGTCGGGGTTGATGCCTGTGCCGTAGAAGTAGATTTGACCGAGTTGCCAACAGGCGGCAGTCACGCCGAGGGTGGCCGCTTTTTCGTATTGTTCGACGGCTGTCGCAACGTCGCCTTGGCGTTGATGATGGCGTGCCAGATGGTAATACGCGGGCGCGGCATATCGGGCGGCGGCAAGCTCTGCCCAGTAGAGCGATTGTGGATCGTTGCGTTGCGCGTGGTAACGCATGAGGATTAATTGGGCTTCAGGGTGTCCCTGCTCACCCAGCCAGGCATATTCGTTAAGGAGCTGTCCGGTCGGGGTGCCGTTGTGTTCGCGCTGTTGCAGCAGGGTAAAGAGCGCTTTGGGGTGGCGTTGGGCCGCGGCGGCTTCCAACCATGAAAGTGCCTGCTCCGGTTGGCCGTTTTGCAGCAGATGGTTGCCCAATACGAAAGCAGCTTCCGCATAACCTTGCTCTGCCGCCTGTTGCAACAGGGGCAGGGCTTGGGCGGTATGGGATTGTTCCAAAAGGGCGGCGGCTTGCCGGTAAAGGATTTCAGGAGCGGCGGTCATGGTTTGCGGGCGGATAAAGTGGAAGACGGGTGCTGCGGCATATAGGCGGCGATGCCGGTCGATGGCTTTGTAAAAAATAGGGTTCGGCACAGTTTTGCAGTTGCCTTAGCGGCCTGCCTTTAAAGATGTTCGGCTTGTTGTATTATTTTCCTGGGAAAACATCTCTATTCAGTGCGTTACAAAGCTTTCGGCTTGAGTCGGCATGCGTTCATGACAGCTTGGTTATTATACTGTTTTTGTAATTTATTGTTAATGATAAATGCGGTTTTTTATGGTTTGTTTACATGACGGCGGCTGGGATGTTGATTGTTTCAGGCCGTCTGAAATGTTTTTCAGACGGCCTGAATTATTTTTGCTAAGTCAGGTTGCTGGAGTGGAGGGGGTAGAGGTTTTTTTGTCGGGGAAAAACACCTGGCTGTAGAAGTTGCCGTTAATTTGGGTTACGTTGAGGTGGTACATACGGTAGGCATGGAACAGGTCGCTGTCAGGCGGCGTCGGATGATTCCAAAATTCTGCCAAGGTATTTTGGTCGGTTATGCCGGGAATGTCGTAATGGGCGCGGCCGAGGACTTTGACTGGCATGTTGTGGATCAGGCCGGACAGGCCGCTGGTGCTGTTGATGGTAACCATGCCGAGGCCGTGGCGCAGGAAAACGGGCAGGGGGACGTCATGGACGTAAGTGATACGGCCTTTGAGTTTGGGGTGTTTTTTGATAAAGCGTTTGATGTCGTGCGAGTAGTCGATAAAGCCGCGGTCCATCGGATGATGCTTGATGATGAGGTTGGTATCGGCAGGCGCGTGTGCGGCAAAGGAGGCCAAAACATGGAGCAGGAAGCTGCGGACGCTGGAAAAGTCGCAATGGATACGGACTTGGCTGTCGTTGAATACCTGCAAGGGAACAATAAAAAATTTGCCGTATTTGCCCGCCTCCACGCGTTTGGCGATTTGGATGTCTTCAATATAGTAGTTCAAACGCTTGAGGATGGAGATCGACCACAGTTTGAGGTAATGGCCGGCATTGGATGCGCGGTGGTGGATGTAGTTCGGGTACTTATTCGGATTGCGGAACAATTCGATATAGTAACGGACGGCGTTTTTGGCCATGGGCGTAAACCCGCCGCGTACCGGTGTCGGCGCTTTGTATTCTTGTTGGGCCAGTTTGGGAAATTGTTCCAGAAAAAAGTCGGCACGGCGCGGCAGAGGGGAAAATGCGTTGACGCCGTCTTTTTCTAATGTGATGTAGTAGGGGCGGAAATAGCCTTCTTCAAATGCCCAGAAACTGGCTTGGTTTTCGTTTGCAATTCGTTTGGCCAGGAGATGGTAGGGACGTGTGTCGCCAAAGCAGACAACGGCCTGGATGTGATGTTGAATGATGTATTTTTGCAAAAATTCGGGAAAGGCATCGTAGCTGTCGTTAAACGCAACGGTATGCGCTTGAGTAGGCGGATAAAAATAGTCGTCGCCTGCATTAAAGTTGAATTTATGCACGGTTTTGCCGTTTGCGGTCAGCCAGTCGGCGAGGCGCTGAAAAAAATCGCCGACAGGGCCTTGAAGCAGCAGGATGTTTTCTGCGCTTTCAAGCAGGCTTTGCAGGTTGTTTTGGAGGACGGGCTGTTTCATGTCGCAATGTGATTTTGTTTTTTGTGTAATAGTTTTGGGTTGAACTTTTAAGCATACGCCAAGCGTATTAACGATGCAAAGGCAATGATGCCGCAATTGAAGCCGGTTTATGACGCATTGTTAATTTTGATGGCATTTATTTAAAAGATCGATATAGTTGTTTGATTTTACCTAATTTTTTGGCAAAGTACCCGCGATGTAATCCGTTGTTGTTTTTTTGCATATTTTTTTGTCGTATCAGGATTTGGGCAGCGGTTTCCGCATTGATGGCCTGATGGGTTTCGGGGTGGATGTAGTCGGGATAGTGGATGAGCGTGCCGGCGATCAGCTGCCAAAGCTCAAGCCTGCGGCTGCGGCGCGGAATGGGGAGCAGATCTTGGGTAAGCCCCCAGCCTGCATAGAAAGGCAGGCCGTAGCAGCTGACTTTTTTGCCGCGCAACAAGGCTTCAAAACCGGTCAGCGAAGTCATGGTGTGAACTTCGTCTGCGTGTTGGAGACAAGTCAGGATGTCGGCTTGTTCGGCAGTTTGGTCAGCATATCGTGCCGTATCTTCAGGGGAGATATGGCCGATACGGTTACCGCTGACTACATCGGGATGCGGTTTGTAGATGATATAAGCATCGGGGTTTCGTTCGCGTACGGTACGGAGCAAATCCAGATTGCGGTAGATTTGGGGCGAACCGTAGCGGATAGACGCATCATCTTCAACCTGGCCGGGAACGAGGATCACGGTTTTGTCGGTTGACGGGGCAGTAAAGTCCGAGCTGCCGACGTTGTATTTGCTGATGTGGTTTTCGGTCAGTATTTTTTGCAGCTTCAAGGCCGTCTGAAAGTCTTGATCGTCGAAGTTTTGGTTTTGCAGGATGTGTTCAAGACGGGACGGGGTTCCGGCATTGAAATAAATGCCCATATCGTCGGTAACGAGCGACAGCGGCGGGACTAAATTAGAACCGAGTCCGACCGAACGGATAAAGCCGTCTTCCATACGCAGCAGGGGGATGTGGTGTTGTTCGGCAAACCGGACGATGGCCTCTTTGCCGTTGCCCCAAGCAAGGATGCGTGCATTGTCGGAAAGTTTGCCCCCGGCCAGTTTTTGGATGGAAGAGATAAATTTCAGACGGCATGAAGGTACGGTAAAGAACGGTTTGGCAACCGCGCGTTTCCACAAAGACATGCCGACGCAATACAATTCGCCACGCAATTTGTCGTTTTTGCGTTTGACCGTCGCCAGATAGTCGATAACATCCAAGAGGCTGCCTGCTTCGCCGGTATTGGGGTTGAGGTAGCGGCTGTATTGCAGATAGGCCGCGGCGAAGAGCTGCAGTAAGTTGCGGGGGGTGCGGCGTTGGGTTTGGACAAGGCGGTTGATTTCAGGATGGCGGTCGTCGCTTACGCCCCATCCGGCATACCATGGCAGGCCGAAGGTGGTCAGCGGTTTGCCGCATAAAAGCGCCTCAAATCCCATTTGCGAGGTAACGCAATAAACTTTATCGATGTTTTGCAACAAAGAAATTGGGTTGATGTCTTCTGCCAAAAGATGGACGCGGTGTTGCTGCGCCAGCCGGGTCAGATAGCCTTGTTTTTTGCCGCACAAAACATCGGGATGGGTTTTAACCCAGATATCGGCTTGCGGGTTTTCATTCAAGGCCGTCTGAAACATCAATTCAAACGTAGAGGCGTCTGCGCCGCCATACTGGATGGCCATATCGCCGAAGGTTTGGTCGATGATGAGGACGGTTTCGGGCTTGGATGGGGAACGTAAAGGATGATCGTCTGAAAGTTCGGGCGCGTGGTTGTATTTGGATAGATGATGTCTCAGGATGAAATCCATTGCCTGTTGCGCCTGAGCCAAGGTTTCAGACGGCATGGTATCGGCGGCGAGAATCAGTTGTTCCAAACGCGAAGGACGGGTGGTGTCGTAGTAGATGCCGATGTCGTCATAGACGATGGAGTAGGGTGGATAACCGGCAACACCCAGTCCGAGCGAGCGTAAAAAGCCGTCCTCAAGATTGAGCAGGGGCAATCTTAAGATATGTGCTAATTTTCTGCGTTTGGGATGTTTCTTGCCCCAAAATACTGCGGTCTTATCCGTTGAAATTTTGTCTAAAAATTTGGTTAGCAAGAGACGTTGTTTAAATAGGCCGAATGTTGAAAAAATCATTTTAAATTATTATGTTATCTATTAAATATCATTAATGTGAAAATTTATTCTGCCTTTATTTCAAAGTAAGTGTCCATAAAATTACGGAAATGTAGGGCATAGTTTTTTTCAGCATTATTACTGTTTGGATCATTAATACAGAAGGAATGGGGCATGTGAAGATGTTCTTTTTTAAATAATAATTTTTTATATTGAGTCTGGGCATGTGAACTGCGTATGTTGAAATAGTAGCAAATTTCACGTTTTGGTGTAGCGTATCCGTCAAGGTACATCAACCAGGGTACCAAGAAACTGGCCATATTAAGTTCAGAATTATGGCGAACCTTGTTATTTAGGAAAGAATTTATTTCATCTTCAAATAATAACCATGCCTTTTCAAAGGATGTCTTTCTTAGTGGAATATAGGTATGTACTAAAGGTGTATCAATATTAATTTTTGGATAATATTTTTTTAAGAGTATAAGAGCATGTTCTGATGCAGTTAACGTTGGCGTAATTAATCCTCGTTGATACATTTTTTGCAGACTTTTATTGGCAACAAATAGGGAAGCCAAGCCATTATTTTCAAAAAAGTGGTTAGGCGTCAGTGGTCTTGCAACGAAAACATCATCATTGAAATAAATAAAATGTTCACTTAAATCTGGAATTTTATATAAGTTTGCTTCAATGACGTGGGAATTGAACGTTGGTAAGTATTTGGCATCAATAATTTGCGAATGATTGATTAATTTAATTTTAGAATGGGTGTTTTCATCTAACCATTTAGGTTTTTGATCCGCCGTTACGATAAAAATATTGCGGACCCACGGCATAAACTTCTGTACGGCCTGTACTGAATAAAAAAGTTCATTATGGTTGGAAAAGCGGGCAGGGTCGGTCGCATACAGGCCGATATCTTCCTGATCAATGGGTTGCAGGGTACGGTAATACTGTTCTTGCCATGCTTTATCAGTATTGTCGACCCAAGTAAAAACAACATCGATAGGAAAGTTTGGCAAAACGTTTTCTGTGAGTGATGCAAGATTGGCATCTGCATTGATCAGAGTGAATTCTTCAGTTTCAGGAATAGGCTGTTCTACATTATAAGGAGGAAAGCGTTTATTTAGAAAATCCCTAAAGAAGATATGGGGCTCTCTAAAAAATTTTCTAATTTTATTTAAATTCATTTGAAACTTTCTAATACTACAAAATAGAAACAGTTGATTCTGTTATGTTTTGAAATCATTCAAACGTGACGGCTTCGGCCAGTACTTTGCCGGCCAAGTCTTTAGGCGACAGGTTCGGCTCGCCTTGCAACGGCCAGTCGATGCCGACGGTCGGATCATTCCAAATCAGCGAGTGTTCGGCTTTGGGGTTGTAATAGTCTGTGCATTTATAGACGAACTCGGCTTCATCGCTCAGTACATAGAAGCCGTGTGCGAAACCTTCGGGTACCCACAGTTGGCGTTTGTTTTCTGCAGACAAGATCTCGCCTACCCATTTGCCGAAAGTGGGGGAGTCTTTACGCATATCGACGGCCACATCGAATACTTCGCCGACAACCACGCGCACGAGTTTGCCTTGTGTGTTTTCAGTTTGATAGTGCAGGCCGCGCAATACGCCTTTGCTGGATTTGGAGTGGTTTTCCTGCACGAAGGTGCGGTCGCAGACTTGGGTTTTGAACCACTCGTCGCGGAAGGTTTCCATAAAAAAGCCGCGCGCGTCGCCGAAGACTTGCGGCTCAAGCAGTTTTACGTCAGGAATGGCGGTATCAATGATGTTCATCGTTTTATCTTTCATCTAAAGGCCGTCTGAAAAGTTTCAGACGGCCTCAAACATTATTTTTTCAACAGGCGCAGCAAATATTGGCCGTATTGGTTTTTCGCCATCGGGCGCGCCAGATCTTCCAGTTTTTCATCGGAAAGCCAACCGTTGCGCCAAGCGATTTCTTCCAGGCAGGCGATTTGCAGGTCTTGGATGTTTTGCACGGTTTGGACGAATGAAGCGGCTTCGTGCAGGCTTTCGTGAGTGCCGGTGTCCAGCCATGCGAAACCGCGTCCCAAAAGTTGTACCGACAATGAACCGTCTTCCAAATACATTTGGTTGAGGTCGGAAATTTCCAATTCGCCACGGGCGGACGGTTTGATTTGTTTGGCAAATTCTACAACGCGTTGGTCGTAGAAGTACAAGCCGGTTACCGCCCAATCGGATTTGGGCTGTTGCGGTTTCTCTTCGATAGACAGGGCGTTGAAGTTTTCGTCAAATTCAACCACGCCGAAACGCTCGGGGTCTTTGACCTGATAACCGAATACGGTTGCGCCGTGGGTCTTGGCGGCAGCCTGTTTCAATGTTTGCGTAAACGATTGGCCGTAGAAAATATTGTCGCCCAAAACCAAGCAAACATTGTCGTTGCCGATAAATTCTTCGCCGACGATAAATGCTTGCGCCAAGCCGTCCGGACTGGGTTGAACGGCATAGCTGATGGAAATGCCGAAATCGCTGCCGTCGCCGAGCAGGCGTTTGAAAGAGGCGTTGTCTTCGGGCGTGGTAATCACCAAAATATCGCGGATTCCTGCCAGCATCAATACGGACAGGGGATAATAAATCATGGGCTTGTCGTACACGGGCAGCAGCTGTTTGGATACGCCGCGCGTGATGGGGTAGAGGCGTGTGCCGCTGCCGCTGGCAAGGATGATGCCTTTCATGGGTTTTCTCCTGAGTAGTGTGTGTTTGCATGATTTTCAGACGGCCTAATATGGGAACAGGCCGTCTAAAAACTTATTTTCCGGTGCCTAAACGCTCCAAACGGTAGCTGCCGTTCAATACGTTTTGCCACCAGGTTTTGTTGTCTAAATACCATTGCACTGTTTTGCGGATGCTGGATTCGAATGTTTCCTGCGGTTTCCAGTCTAGCTCCCTGCCGATTTTGGCAGCGTCGATGGCGTAGCGCACGTCATGGCCGGGGCGGTCTTGTACGAAAGTAATCAAATCTTCATAACGCGCCACGCCGGCTGGTTTTTCAGGAACAAGCTCTTCCAGCAGGGCGCAGATGGTTTTGACGACTTCAATATTGGCTTTTTCATTGTGGCCGCCGATATTGTAGGTTTCGCCGACAACACCTTCGGTAACAACCTGATACAGCGCGCGCGCGTGGTCTTCGACAAACAGCCAGTCGCGGATTTGCATCCCGTCGCCGTAAACGGGCAGAGGTTTGCCGTCGAGCGCGTTCAGAATCATCAATGGAATGAGTTTTTCCGGGAAATGGTAAGGGCCGTAGTTGTTGGAGCAGTTGGTTACAATGGTCGGCAAACCGTAAGTACGCAGCCATGCGCGGACAAGGTGGTCGCTGGACGCTTTAGAAGCAGAGTAGGGGCTGGACGGCGCGTATGGCGTAGTTTCGGTAAACAAATCGTCTGTGCCGTGCAAATCGCCATAGACTTCATCGGTGGAAATATGGTGGAAGCGGAAGGCTTCGCGCTTTTCAGACGGCATTTGTTGCCAGTAGGCGCGGGCCGCTTCAAGCAGATTGAATGTGCCGACAATATTGGTTTGGATAAACTCGCCTGCCGAATCGATAGAGCGGTCTACATGACTTTCCGCTGCCAAGTGCATCACGGCATCAGGCTGGTGTTGTGCAAACACGCGGTCAAGTTCGGCGCGGTTGCAAATATCCACTTGCTCAAAAGCATAGCGAGGATTATTGGCTACCTCGGTCAAAGATTCCAAATTGCCGGCATAAGTCAGCTTATCGACATTGACGACAAAGTCTTGGGTGTTTTGGATAATATGACGGACAACGGCAGAACCGATAAAGCCAGCGCCGCCGGTAACAAGGATTTTTTTCATAAATTTCAGTGGATAGCCAAAAAATATAAACGGATTATAGCAGACAGAAAGTGTGTTTTTCAGATAAAGAGGCCGTCTGAAAATATCTCTTTCAGACGGCCCTGTATCAGGTCAACTTAATCGTCGTAGCCATTTGGGTTGTTGCTGACCCAGCGCCATGAGTCTTCCATCATCTGCGCCAAATCGCGTTTGGTTTCCCAACCGGTCTGCGCTTTGGTGTAAGCAGGGTCGGCATAGAAACAGGCCAAATCGCCATCGCGACGCGGTTTGATTTGAAACGGAATAGTCAAACCGGATGCCGTCTCAAAGGCACGGATGATTTCCAATACCGAATAAGCACGTCCCGAACCCAAATTAAACAGGTGTACACCCGAAACATCGCTTTTCGCCTGCATCGCCGCCACATGGCCTTCCGCCAAATCC
>ERZ773011.96-NODE-96-length-21673-cov-7.06407_pt1 | contig 21673 bp, 15 predicted proteins | sample MGYA00580662_ERZ773011 | MGnify/ENA primary metagenome ERZ773011 (study PRJEB29015, sample SAMEA2738118) | human oral metagenome | biome: human oral; feature: human-associated habitat; material: saliva | place: China | collected 2169 ... | reverse complement strand
GCTACGACACCATCACCCCGATGGTCGTGACGAACAAGAAGAAGTTCGGCGAGATTACCCCCGCCGCTCCCGGCCCGGTCAGCATCTCTGACACGGTCGTGACGGTGGCTCCCAAGGAGGCCTGAGCCGCTTCGGAGTGACTCCTCGGGTGGGCGGCACCAGCATCGCGCTGGTGCCGCCCACCTGTTGTTTGTTGTCGCTGGTAACCGCCTCTTCCGCACGTTAACCGGCTGATCTGAACGTGGGCGGGGGTGCCCACGTGCGGAATAGCAGGCCCACGTGCGGAATAGGGAGTCCATGTGCAGGAACGTGGGCGTGCCAGTCGATGGCCTCATACGCGGAAGGTGATGAAGATACGGGAGAGGACCCATCGCCGCGAGGCCGAAACGGCTCATGGAGAGAGGGAGCGCCCCAGCTGGGGTGCGATGGACACGCGGCAGATGGTGACAGGCGGTGTGGGCCTGTTGCCGTGGCACGAAGACCGGAATGCGAGCTATAGGCTGAGGGAACGACCCTGAACCAGCGTGCCCGCAAACTCGAGCGTCGGAGCGGAATTATCCCCGGCCTCGTCGATGGGACGGGGGAGCGTACCCCTCATTTGCCCGAGGAGGATGTCGACAGCCGCGCGGGCAATCTGCGCGATGGGTTGACGGATAGTTGCTAGGTGAGGCAGGGCACGGCGCATCGTTTCAGTGCCGTCGAAGCCGATGATGGACAGGTCGCCGGGTACGGACAGGCTGCGGGAGCGCGCCCACTCGAGGACTTCGGCGGCGGCCAGGTCGTCGGTGGCGAAGACTCCGTCAATGGGAGCCTGGGCGCGCGCCTCGTCGAGGCTGCCCTGCACGAGCGCGAAGCGCTGCGGGATCGGGGTGTCGAAGGGGACCGTGACGATTCGGGGTTTGAGTCCGGCGCGTTCGACCTCGGCGCGGTAGCCGGCCTCGCGCAGGTTGCGCGGTCCTGAGCGGGAGGTCAAGAGGAGCGGATGGCGTCGGCCTGCCTCGATGAGGGCGCGCGTGGCCATGGCACCTGCGTCGCGGTTCGCGCAGCGCACGTTGGGGATCGATGGGCTGAGTTCGCGGTCAATGGTGACCAGGGGCATACGGATTGTGTCGTATTCGTTGAGTCCCTCGTTGTGTGCGCCGGAGATAATGCCGTCGACGCGGTTACCCACGAGCAGGGATAGGTATTCGCGTTCGCGCTCGGCTCGGCCCATCGAATTACAGATGAGGATGCGGTATCCGGCTTCGGCCAGCGCGTTTTCGACCTCGACGGCGAGTTCGCCGAAGAATGGGAGGGAGACGGCGGGCACGATGAGGCCCACGGTCTGGGTGCTCTTGCCGTGGAGGGCGCGCGCCAGTGAGTTGGGGCGGTAGCCCAGGGTGGCGATGGCGTCGGCGACGCTGCGCTTGGTCTTTTCTGATAGGTAACCCCGGTTGTTGAGGACTCGCGAGACGGTCGTCGGGCTAACGCCGGCGAGCTGGGCGACGTCGGCCAGCGTAGGTTCGCGGGAACTCATGCTCGCTTTCCTTTCGTTGATACCTCTCTAGTCTAGTCGGTGAGCGCGCCGTGGGCCTGGTGTCTCACGGACGAGGGCGTGGCGTGTTCCGTGGGCGGCGCTCGGTAGTGCGGATCGCGGGGGAGTGTAATGGATGGTTTGTTGGCATTTATGAGGGTGATTCATCCCATCTGGCCGCGTGGTGAAATCGAGTTTTCAAATCAGTGCACTACGTCATAGTATGGGCCGTACGGGTCCCCGTGTCTCACGATGGACATGCCCGCATTCGAAAGGAATGACTATGATTTCCCGCACCGTTGCAATTGGTTCCTCTGTTGGCCTTCATGCACGCCCCGCTTCCGTCCTCGCCGAGGCCGTGGATGACTCCGGCGTCGAGGTCACCATTGCGTTTGACGGCGAGGAGGCGGACGCGGCGTCGCTCCTCGAGATCATGACGCTGGGTGCCAAGCACGGCGACGTTGTCACCCTGTCCACCGAGGACGACGGCGCGGGCGAGGTGCTCGACTCGCTCGTCGCGCTGCTCTCGCGCGATCTCGATCAGGAGTGAGCTGATGGCGACGCACGACGTTCTGCACGGTATCGGTGTTTCCGCCGGTACCGCTGCTGCGCCCGCCGCGATCGTCCAGCCTGCGCCCGGCGTTGATACGTCGGAGCCGGGCAGCGTTGATGCTGCCGCCGACGGCGCGCGTGTCCGTGAGGCGCTCGCAGCTGTTTCCTCGCGCCTGAGTGAGCGCGCGGCAAAGGCGCCGGAAGAGACGAAGGCGATCCTGAAGGCCACGGCTCAGCTCGCGGGCGACCGCGGTTTGGCCAAGGCTGTCGATAAGAAGCTCAAGAAGGGCCTGGGCCTGACGCAGGCCGTCCATGACGCGGTCGAGGATTACGCGCAGATGCTGCGCGGCCTGGGCGGCTACATGGCGGAGCGCGCGACCGACCTGTATGACGTGCGTGACCGTGCGATCTGTGAGCTGCGTGGTCTGCCCGAGCCGGGTGTTCCCGCGTTCGAGGGCACGGTCATCCTGGTGGCCCGTGACCTGGCTCCCGCCGAGACCGCGACGCTGAACCCGGAGACCGTTCTGGGCATCATTACCGAGGTCGGTGGCCCTACGTCGCACACTGCGATTCTGGCTGCTCAGCTGGGTATTCCCGCGATCGTCAAGGCCGAGGGAATTATGAACGTCGAGGAGGGCACGATGTTGGCCCTCGACGGCGGCGTCGGCGAGGTCATCATTGCTCCCACCGAGGACGAGGTCACCCTGCTCAAGGAGCGTTCGCTGCGTCGTGCGCAGGCGCTGGCTGGCTCGACCGGTAAGGGCGCGACGTTCGATGGCTACCCCGTGAAGCTCCTGGCCAACATCGGCACAGTTGATGACGCGCTCAAGGCCTCCAAGGTGGACCTGGAGGGTTCTGGCCTGTTCCGCACGGAGTTCCTATTCCTGGAACGTGCGGACGCTCCCTCCCTGGAGGAGCAGACGGACACCTACACGAAGGTCCTCCAGGCCTTCGGTAATCGTCGCGTTGTCGTGCGTACCCTGGACGCGGGCGCGGATAAGCCGCTGAGCTTCGCGGATTTGGGTGCCGAAGAGAACCCCGCCCTGGGTGTGCGTGGCCTGCGCCTGTGCCAGAGGCGTGAGGATCTCATCGACACGCAGCTGCAGGCCCTCGCGGCCGCCTACAAGGCGACCGGTGCGGAGCTGTGGGTCATGGCCCCCATGGTTGCTACCGCCAGCGAAGCTAAGTGGTTCGCTGACAAGGCGCGCGGCTACGGCTTGCCGAAGGTTGGCATCATGATCGAGGTGCCCGCGGCAGCCCTGCGCGCCGAGCAGCTTCTGTCGATCGTGGACTTCGCCTCCATCGGCACGAACGACCTGACGCAGTACACGATGGCGGCGGACCGCCTGGACGGCAACCTGGCGACCCTGCTCAACCCGTGGCAGCCGGCCGTCCTGGAAATGATCCGTACCGCCTGCAATGGTGGTCGTGCGACGGGCAAGCCGATCGGCGTGTGTGGCGAGGCTGGCGGCGACCCGCTGCTGGCCCTGGTCCTCACGGGCCTGGGTGTCGCTTCTCTGTCGATGGCACCCTCCAAGGTCAACGCGGTTCGTGCGGCCCTGCGCATGCACGACCTGGCGACTTGCCAGCAGATGGCTGCTTTCGCGGTGGATGCTCCCAACGCGAAGGAAGGCCGTGAGAACGTCCTGAAGCTGGTCGCTCCGGCCATGCTGGATCTGCTCTGATCTGCGGCGCGACGCCATAGAACGAGGGGTGGGCCCGGGAACCGATGGTTCCCGGGCCCACCCCGTTACGCAACGCCGCTGAGAGGCGCGTGAGCTACTGTGTGCGGATCGCGTCGGCGGCGCTCGTGGACTGGCCGCCACGAGACTTCTTTGAGCGTCCGGAGAAGAACGCGGTCAGAATCAGGATGACGCCGAGGGCCGCGACGGCGCTGATACCGAGAACAGGTAGGTTGAAGGTCGTAATGTAGGCCTCGGCGATCAGGAACGCGCCGACCATGCACACGAGGAGCGCCCAGACGAACGCGCCGACGCGCACGCCCCTGCTGGGTGCCTCGGGCAGGTCGTGATAGTTGACGGGCCAAGCGGGGGCACTCCACGTCTGTGCGCCCGAAGCGCCCGGCCCCGTTCCCGTCGCCCCGGCGTGTGTCCCCGAGGGGTCCTGCGAGCGCGAACCGGCCCCGGCCTCGGGCTGGGAGGCCCCGGGGGACATCGCAGCCGCAGACGCCGTCGTCTCACCCGTGAACGCCGGATCGAAGGCTGTGCGACTCCCAGATGCGGTGGTACCCTCGGCACCCTCCTCCTCGCGGAAGATCGCGAGCGGATCAGTGGAGGGCATCTCCAGGGTCGGTTCCGGGGTCGTGGGCAGCGTGCTCGTCACATCCAGTTCGGGGTAGCGCGAGGTGACGTCGATCCCGGTGAACTCGCTGGTCGCGTCGTTGTTGGAGGTAGTCATGGTCGTTTCCTTCCTCAGTTGCCCGGAGTGGTGTAGACGGGGGTGGACGAGGGGGACGCTGACTGCGTCGGGGTGGGCGTCGGAGTTGCGGGTGCCTGTGTCGGGGTGGAACCCCACGTGCCCGAGGTGTCGGGGGACTGCAGGATCGTCAGGTTCTCAAGGACCACGTCATCCGTGATGAGGACGGTGATCCCCCCGAGCGACGTATTGCCCCATGAGGGGGAGGACATGGTCTGGCCCGGGCAGTTCTTCAACGGGGCGGCCCAGCCGTCGTTCGTCATGTTCGTTACCAGGGAGCCGATACTCGACCGGCACACGATCTGGACGGGCTGACCCTCCGCCGTCTGGATCGTCAGGTGCTCCCAGGCCTGCCAGCTCACGGTGATCTGCTTGGTTGTGCCGACAGGCGCCCCGGTCAGGTCGAGGGTGACGGTGCCCAGGGGACTCGCGCCCTGTACGGAGGTGACCGTCCAATCGACGGTTTTGTCGCCCGTGGAGTTGCTGATCGAGGAGCTGAACGTGGAGATCGTCTGCTGTGTCGCTTCGGTGCCGATGGCGGCCGTCGGCAGCGCGACGATGATGCCGAGAATCGACAGCGTGGTCAGCCAGCCGGCGCTGCGGTCACGCAGGGCGGCAACCGCCAGGGACAGTCCGACGATGAGGAGGCACACACCGCCGCCGATGACGATGATGCGCGCGACCGTTTGCTCCCCGGTTTCTGCTGTGATGAAGGGGATGACGGGACCCTTGTCGACCATGTAAATGCCGGCGAAGACGGCAGCCGCCACGAGGACCAGCAGGCCGGTAATCGCCATGTTGACGCGCGAGGAAACGGTGCGGGGGCGGTGGGTCGGCACAGGGGGCGCGGCCCATCGACGAGGCTTGGGTGCGCTCGGTGGAGGCGTCCAGCCCGGGTGGGGCTGGGAGGGGCGAGCGTCTGCCGGGCGAGGCCCGGCCTGCGTGTCGGCCTGCGTGCTGGCGGCGGGTTCCCCGTAGGTGGGGAAGCCGTGGGCGCTCTGCTGTCCGCCCATGGTGTCCCCCTCCACGTTAGCGGTCGGGGTGGTCTGTCCAAAAGGGGCGGTTGTTCCCGCTCCTCCCGGAGTGCTCGGGGTGCCGTACTGCGGTGCCGAGCCGGTGCCCTGGTTCTGTCCGGACTTGTTCGCGCTCGAGATGACGAAGGCGATGAGGCCGACGACGAAGGCGGAAACTACGAGGAAGCCGAGCCAGCCAGCACCGAGACCGATGCCAACACCGCCGAGGACGCCGACGGAGGGCAGGATGGAGGACATGCTGACAAGGCACAGGAGGAGACCTCCCAGGAAGGCAATGTCGAAGCGTCCTTCGGCGGTTTCCTCCGCGTGGATGCGCCCGTCCTGAGCCTCGGGCAGGAGGAGCCACGCCAGGCCGTAGGCGAGCGTCACGAAGGGCAGGCACAGGGCTGCGATGACGGTGAGGACTCGCACAAGCGACAGGTCCCATCCGCTGCGTGCAGCGATGCCCGAGCAGACGCCGCCGATGACGCGAGGATGGGCTCGGTACCAGCCGGAGGCTCGCATGGACTCAAAGAAACGCTTGCGGGGCGGACGCTGTCCGTAGGCACCGCCCAGGTCCGACGGACCGTTTGACCAACTCATGGTGCACTTCCTCTCGATGGGATCCGCATACATTCGGATCGGATACCACTACTCAATCAAACGGGGATCCCCTCGCGATAGTAGGGGACCCCCTGAACCGCCCCTGATTGTGCCGGGGGTACCCCCGGCCTCGTCCCCGGACGTGCCACAATAGACACGTGAGCAGCACGGTCAACAACCCGCATCCTGGGTGGACGCCGCCGATTCCGGCACCGCCCGCCAGGCCCCCGCTTGCACGCGCGACAGCCTCCAGTCCGGACATGCCTGCCCCCTGGATGGCGGGTGTGTGCTCGGGCCTGGCCGTGCACCTGGGCGTCCCGGTCATGGTGATCCGCGGCGGCCTCATCGCCCTGACCTTTCTCGGTGTCGGCGCGGTCGCCTACCTGTGGCTGTGGGTGACGGTTCCCGAGGATTCGCCCGAGGCCTCGGCGTCGGGCACGCTCAGCCCCGGCCTCGTGCGTGTGCGTCAGGAGAGGGCCGCCCAGGTCGCGCGTAACCGCTTGGTTGTCACGGGCGTGGCCCTGCTGGTTGCCGCGGTGCTTGGGGCGATCCTGAACGCGACGAGCGCCCTTGAGTGGAGCGACATGGGTTCCATCGTGTCGATCGTCGCGGGCATCACTCTGGTGTGGAGCCAGAGCCGCGAGGTGCGCAATTGGCGCTCGGTGCGCTTTATCGGCGCGGTCGTGGGCGGTATTGCGCTGCTGAGCCTCGGCGTCGTCATGGCCGCCTCGCGTGACAACCCGCCCGTCATCCTGCTGCGTGGTGGCCTCATTGGTGCTGCCCTGGTTGCCGGTGTTCTTTTTGCACTTGTTCCCATGTGGCTACGTACGACGAAGGATTTGTCCGAGGCCCAGGCGCAGCGGGTGCGTGAGGCCGAGCGCGCCGACATTGCCGCACACCTGCACGACTCCGTGCTTCAGACGCTGACCCTGATTCGTGCCTCCGCCGAGGACCCGGCGCGCGTGCGCGCCATCGCCCTGACCGAGGAACGTGAGCTGCGCGCCTGGCTGTACACGGGCCACGCGCAGGCCGCCGACTCTCTCGAGGCCGCTGTCACCGAGGCCGTTGTCGGCGTCGAGAGCCGCTACGGTGTGCCCATCAGCGTCGTTGTCGTCGGCGACATGCGGCCCGGCCCGGGCGAGCTTGCCCTCGTTGCGGCTCTGGCCGAGGCCTGCCAGAACGCCGTGCGCCACGGTGCCCCGCCCGTCTCCGTCTACGTCGAGGTGCGCGCCCGCGTCGTCGAGGCCTTCGTGAAGGACAACGGCGAAGGATTCGACCCCGCCACCATCGCGGCAGACCGCCACGGCGTGCGTGACTCCATCGTCGGGCGCATGCGCAGGGCCGGGGGAAGTGCCACAATCCGCGCCCTGGCCCACGGCACCGAAATTGCTCTGAGCGTGCCGCGCTCCGATATCCTGGAAGAAACAGCCCCCACTGGGAGGACACAGTGACCATCCGCATCCTTGTCATCGACGATCACCCCATGGTTCGCGCCGGGGTGCGCTTCGAGCTTGAAAACTCCGGGGCCGACCTTGAGATCGTCGGAGACGCCGCTGACGTCGAAGGCGCCATCGCAGCGTGCCGCGCCCTGACTCCCGACGTCGCTCTCCTTGACGTGCACCTGCCCGGGGGCAACGGCGGCGGCGGTGCCGAGGTCGCCAGCTCCTGCCGCGACATCGACGGGCTGCACTTTCTGGCCCTGTCCGTCTCTGACTCCGCCGAGGACGTCGTCCAGGTCATCCGCGCGGGCGCTCGCGGGTACGTCACTAAGTCGATCTCCACGCCCGAGCTGGTCGAGGCCATCAGTCGCGTCGCCGCCGGCGACGCCGCCTTCAGTCCACGCCTGGCCGGTTTCGTGCTGGACGCCTTCGGGACTGGGGAGGTCTCGACGACCGACTCTGAGTTGGATCTGCTGTCCGCGCGCGAGCAGGAGGTCATGCGCCTTATCGCTCGCGGCTACACGTACAAGGAAGTCGCCCACGACCTGTTCATCTCCATCAAAACCGTCGAGACGCACGTCAGCTCGGTCCTGCGCAAGCTCCAGCTCTCCAACCGCAATGAGCTGACACGCTGGGCCATGCAACGACACATCGTGTGAGGTCAGCTTCCTTTTGCGCGCGCCGATCATCGCCCGCTGGTCCGGCGTGCCTACAATGGAATCCCGAGAGCGTGACAGCGCCTGACCGCCCCGCACGGACGGCCTCTTTTATTTCCGCGACCTCGGAGGACGCATGCACCGCATCGGTTTTGACAGTGATCAGTACGTCGAGATGCAGTCTCGGCACATTGCCCAGCGACGCAGTGAATTCGGCGGCAAGCTGTATTTAGAGTTCGGCGGCAAGCTGATCGACGACATGCATGCCTCGCGTGTTCTGCCCGGTTTCACGCCCGACAACAAGGTGCGTATGCTGCGCGAACTGGCCGACGAAGTCGAGATCATCGTAGCCGTCAACGCCAAGGACTTCGCGCGCCGCAAGGTCCGCGCCGACATGGGAACCACCTACGACGACGAGGTTCTGCGTCAGATCGACGAGTTCCGCGAGCGCGGCCTGTTCGTCGGCTCCGTTGTCATCACCCAGTGGACGGACGACAACAAGGCGGCCGCCGAGGTCAAGGAGCGCTTTGAGAAGCTCGGCATCCGCGTCTACCGTCACTTCCCGATTCCCGGCTACCCGTCGGACGTCGAGCGCATCGTGTCGGACGAGGGTTACGGCGCGAACGAATACGTGGAGACCAGCCGTGACCTCGTGGTTGTGACTGCTCCCGGCCCGGGATCCGGGAAGATGGCGACCTGTCTGTCGCAGCTGTATCACGACCACAAGCGCGGCATTGAGTCGGGGTATGCGAAGTGGGAGACCTTCCCGATCTGGAACATTCCCCTCGATCACCCGGTGAACATCGCCTACGAGGCCGCTACGGCCGACCTGGACGACGTCAACATGATCGACCCCTTCCACCTGGAGGCCTACGGGATCAAGACGGTTAACTACAACCGCGATGTGGAGATTTTCCCGGTCTTGAGCCGCCTGTTCGAGAAGATCCTCGGCGCTTCCCCGTACAAGAGCCCCACGGATATGGGCGTGAACATGGCTGGCAATTGCATCGTCGACGACGAGGCGTGCAAAGAGGCGTCGCGCCAGGAGATCATCCGCCGCTACTACAAGGCCCTTGTGACCGAGAAGAAGGAGATGAGTGAGCCGGTGCAGTCGGCCCGCATCTCCCTGCTGATGAGCCGCGTCGGCGTGGGCCGCATGGACCGCCCGGTCGTTCGCCCCGCCTTGGAGCTGGCCGAGGCCACAGGCCAGCCGGCTGCCGCGATGGAGTTGCCCGACGGTCAGATCGTCATGGGCAAGACCTCGGCGCTGCTGGGCTGCTCCTCGGCGATGCTCCTTAACGCGCTCAAGAAGCTCGCGGGCCTGCCCGACGAGGTCCAGCTCCTGGCCCCGCAGTCGATCGAACCGATCCAGCGCCTCAAGACTCACGACTTGGGTTCTCGCAACCCGCGCCTGCACACCGACGAGGTCCTCATCGCGCTCGCAGTCAGCGCCAACGGTGACGACAACGCGCGACGCGCCCTGGATAAGCTGAGTTCGCTGCGCGACTGCGATGTGCACGAGTCGGTCATCCTGGGGCCCGTGGACGAGGGCATCTTCCGTTCCCTGGGCATCCAGGTGACGACCGAACCGGTGTACGCGACGAAGTCGCTGTACCGCAAGAAGTAATCGCATCGACGAGGCCGGGGTTTCTGCCGCGTATGAGCGCGGGGAGGCCCCGGCCTCGTCGCGAACCGCCCTTTGAACTGCCTCCCGTTTCTTGGACATTGAGATTGAAGTACAGGGAATGGGAGGCTTTTCATGCTTGTGGGGGTGGGGCGGTCTAGGCTTGGAGGCGATGAGTGACGCGACTTCTTTGCCTGACCTTGGTTTCCTGATCGGCTCCGATGGGGGATTCCAGGACGACTACGTGCCGCCGGAGGTGCCCGCCTTCGACGTGGAGGACGCCCTGGGAGCCGACTACGACGACGGGTGGCCCGAGAGTGGTGTGCCAGGCGGCGAGTCGGGGGAGCCTTCCGCGTGGGAGCCTGCCCAGGCCTCGTTCGAGTCCTCCTGGAATCAACCCCAGCGCCCCAGCGTGAACCCCGATTCCCTCACGCGTGGCCTGAATGACCGCCAGCGCGAGGCCGTCACTCACGAGGGCTCGCCGCTGCTGATCCTGGCGGGCGCGGGTTCCGGCAAGACGCGCGTCCTCACGCACCGCATCGCCTACCTGCTGGCCACGGGCCGAGCACGGGCGGGGCAGATCCTCGCGATCACGTTCACGAACAAGGCAGCCGCTGAGATGCGCGAACGCGCGGGTTCCCTCGTGGGGGACGACGCGCGGCGCATGTGGGTGTCGACCTTCCACTCGGCGTGCGTGCGCCTGCTGCGCTACGAGCACGAGGCGGCGGGCCTGTCCTCGTCGTTCACGATCTACGACGCGCAGGACTCTCAGCGCCTCATCCAGATGGTCCTCAAGGCCCAGGACGTCGACATTAAGCGCTTCACCCCAAAGATGGTGGCGGCGCGCATCTCGGACGCGAAGAATGAGCTGATTGGCCCGGCGCGCTACGCGGACCTGGCAGGCAAAGACCCGGTGTCACGCATCGTCGCGGCAGCCTACGTCGAGTACGACAAGCGTATGCGCGCCTCGAACGCGCTGGATTTCGACGACCTCATCATGCGTACGGTTGAACTGCTGCGCGACAACCCGCTGATCGCCGAGCACTATCACCGGCGATTCCGCCACATCCTGGTCGACGAGTACCAGGACACGAACCACGCCCAGTACGTCCTCGTGCGCGCCCTCGTGGGCGATGGCACCGACGGCGTCGAACCCGCCGAGCTGACGGTCGTGGGTGACTCGGACCAATCGATCTATGCCTTCCGCGGGGCCACGATCCGCAACATCGAAGAGTTTGAGCGCGACTTCGCGGGCGCGCGCACCATCCTGCTTGAGCAGAACTACCGCTCGACGCAGAACATCCTGTCGGCCGCGAACGCCGTCATCGCCCGCAACACGGGGCGCCGCGCAAAAAACCTGTGGACGGCCTCGGGCGACGGCGCGCTTATCACCCTGGACGCCGCGGACTCCGAGCACGACGAGGCCCGCTTCGTCGTCGGCGAGATTGATCGCCTGTCCGAGGCCGGCACCGACTGGGGAGGCATCGCGATCTTCTACCGGACGAACGCCCAGTCCCGCGCGCTCGAAGAACTCCTCGTGCGCCAAGGCATCCCGTATCGCGTCGTCGGCGGCACCCGCTTCTACGAGCGCCGCGAAATCAAGGACGCGCTGGCCTACCTGCAGGTCATCTCCAACCCTGACGACACGGTCGCCGCCCGCCGCATCCTCAACGTCCCCAAGCGCGGCATCGGCGCCAAGGCCGAAGAAGCCATCGCCGCGCACGCCGCCCGCTATGGCATCTCGTTTGGTGCGGCCCTGCGCCACCTGTGGCTGCGCGCCGGGTGCCCCGCCGGTGAGGGCGAGGGGATCGACGTCGACGCGCTCGCTCGTTCCGCGTCCCCGGACGAGGCCTCGGCCGGGTCTTCGGCTCCCGTGTCCTCCGCTCAGGGGGCGGGGAAGAACCCGGCGGCAAGCGCCGCTGAGGATAAGAGCGCGGCTGCGGCCCCGGCCTCGTCCCGGACGACGCCGGAGGCAACCGGAGTCACGGATTCTGCTCGCACCCCTGACCCCGCTCGCACCCCTGACCCCGCTCGCACCCCTGATCCCGCGAACGTGCCCGATCCCGCGAACGTGCCTGAGGTCGTGGGCATCACCGCCCGCGCTGCGAAGTCGGCGGCCGCTTTCTGGGGACTCATCGAAACACTACGCGCTGCTGAATTCCGTGGCGCTTCCCAGGCCGACATCCTCGAAGAGGTCCTCGACCGCACGGGCTACCTCGCGGAACTGCGCCGCAGCGACGATCCGCAGGACGCCTCGCGCGTGGAAAACCTGGCGGAACTGCACTCGGTCGCGGGTGCCTTCGCGGCCGACGCGCCCAGCGGCACACTCGCGGACTTCCTCGAGCGCGTTGCCCTCGTTGCCGACTCGGACCAGGTGCCCGCGGAGGGCGAGCGCGGCGGGCAAGTCACCCTCATGACCGTGCACACCGCCAAGGGTCTCGAATTCCCGGTCGTGTTCGTCACCGGCATGGAGGACGGCACCTTCCCGCACCAGCGCAGCCTCGGGGACGAGAGCGAGCTGGAGGAGGAACGCCGACTGGCCTACGTGGCGATCACGCGTGCGCGCGAGCGCCTCTACCTGACGCGCGCGGCCGTGCGTAGCGCTTGGGGGACTCCGCAGGAGATGCCGCCGTCGCGATTCCTCGACGACATTCCCGCCGAGCTACTCGATGTACGCCGCGCTGCCACATCGGGGGAGCGCATGCGTGCCTCCTACGGCGGATCCTACGGGTCCGGATCGTACGGCTCAGGGGCCCATGGGCGCTCGCGCGGATCCGATGGGCGCGACCCGTGGGGCGATACCGACACGGGTGCCTTCGGGTCGGGGCGCCGGGGCACGGCCGCCCAGCCGTCCGGCGTGCGCAAGGTGACCCGCATGGGCGTCGCCTCCGCCGCTAAGCCGGCCGACGACAGGCCGGTGCTCTCGCTCAAGGTCGGGGACCGCATTAAGCACGCGACCCTGGGGGTCGGCACCGTGACCGGCGTCGAAGGGGAGGGACCGCGCACCGTGGCTCGCATCCGTTTCGATATGGGCGAGAAGCGCCTCCTCGTGCGCATGGCCCCGATGGAAAAGATTTCCTAGCGTTTTCCCCTCGGGGGCGGGCTGCTTGGCGTGCCCGTGGGCGGCGGCCTGCCCGTGAGCCGTCCGCGCTGCGAGCTTCGCTCGGCGCGTCGGATCCTCGTGTCGCGAAAATCCCCCGTTTGGTGACGGTGAGATCGCAGTTCGAGGTGGTGTCGCGCCCAAAGTGCAGACCACCTTGGCGAAAAACGCTGGAAACGGGCTGTTATGGGCGAGGTGGTCTGCGTTTTGGGCGCAATGGTGTCAGAGTGTGCCGTCATGCGGCATTGAGAAGTGTCAGGTGGTCGGGGTGCCATAAACTATCCGCCCCAACGACGCCAGCAGCCCGCCTCGCAACGCAAAGCAACGTCAAAGGAAAAGCGTGCTCGGGTCAAGGCTGCGACAAACCTTGATAATGTGCAGGAACGAGGGCAATCCCACCGGTCCCACGCTAGAATTATTGCGCTGACCACACCACGTTCAACGGAGGGAATAAGGTGGATCTTTACGAGTACCAGGCTAGGCAGATGTTCAAGGAGCACGGGGTGCCCGTGCTTGACTACCGCCTGGCGTCAACCCCCGAGGAAGCGCGTGAGGGTGCGCGCGAGCTGCTGGCGGAGGGTGCCTCCCTGCTGGTTGTCAAGGCTCAGGTGAAGACGGGTGGCCGCGGCAAGGCCGGTGGCGTCAAGCTCGCTCACACCGCCGACGAGGCCTACGAGAAGGCTGAGGCGATCCTCGGCCTCGACATTAAGGGCCACATCGTTAAGAAGGTCATGATTGCGGTTGGCGCGGACATCGCCGCCGAATACTACTTCTCGATCCTGCTGGACCGTTCGAACCGCCGCCACCTGGCGATGTGCTCGCGTGAGGGCGGCATGGACATCGAGACCCTCGCGAAGGAACGCCCTGAGGCCCTGGCTCGTGTGCCTCTCGCTCCGGTCGTCGGCATTGACGCCGAGGTTGCCCGCCGTATCGCCACGGAAGCGGGCTTCGACGAGGCCACGGCGCAGGCCATCGCCCCGGTCCTCGAGACCCTGTGGGCCGTCTACCGCGATGAGGATGCGACCCTGGTTGAGGTCAACCCGTTGGTCTCCAGCCCCGACGGCTCCGTGTGGGCCGTCGACGGGAAGGTGACCCTCGACGACAACGCGCGCTTCCGCCACCCTGGCCACGCCGAGCTGGTGGACGTGGCGACGCAGGATCCGCGCGAGGCCGCCGCGAAGGCAGCAGGACTCAACTACGTGCGCCTGGAAGGCCAAGTTGGCGTGATCGGTAATGGCGCGGGCCTCGTCATGTCGACGCTCGACGTGGTCGCGATGGCCGGCGAGGAGTTTGGTGGCATGAAGCCCGCGAACTTCCTCGACATCGGCGGCGGTGCCTCGGCTGAGGTCATGGCTAAGGGCCTGGACATCATCCTCGGCGATGAGCAGGTTCGTTCCGTGTTCGTCAATGTTTTCGGCGGCATCACTGCCTGCGACCAGGTCGCTCGCGGCATCATCGGCGCGCTCGAGACGCTGGGGGATGCGGCATCCAAGCCGTTGGTCGTGCGCCTCGATGGCAACAAGGTCGAGGAAGGGCGCGCGATCCTCGAGCAGGCCGCGCACCCGCTCGTCCACATGGAAGAAACGATGGATGGGGCGGCCCGGCGCGCAGCCGAGCTCGCAGCCCAGGAGCCGTCGAAGTAACGACCCGAGAACCGCAGGAGAACACCCATGACTATCTTCGTCAACTCTGACACCCGGGTCATCGTCCAGGGCATGACCGGTGCCGAGGGCCGCAAGCACACCCAGCGTATGCTCAGCGCCGGCACGGCCATCGTGGGCGGTACGAACCCGCGCAAGGCCGGCACGACCGTCACCTTCGACGTGCAGGGCTACGGCCCGGGCGCGGACAAGGTCACCGACGGCCAGGTCGAGATCCCCGTCTTCGGCACGGTCGCCGAGGCCCGCGAGGTCACCGGCGCGAACGCCTCCGTCATCTTCGTCCCTCCGGCCTTCGCGAAGGGTGCTGCCCTGGAGGCCATCGAGGCGGGTATTGAGACGATCGTTCTCATCACCGAGGGCATCCCCGTCCAGGATTCGACCATCGTCGTTGAGCGTGCGCTCGAGGCGGGCGTGCGTTTGATTGGCCCGAACTGCCCCGGCATCATCTCGCCCGCGCAGGCGAACCTGGGCATCACCCCGGCGGACATCACGGGTCCGGGCCGACTCGGCCTCGTCTCGAAGTCCGGCACGCTGACCTACCAGCTCATGTACGAGCTGCGCGACTTTGGCTTCACGACGTGCCTGGGTATTGGCGGCGACCCGGTCGTGGGCACCACCCACATTGACGCGCTGGCTGCTTTCGAGGCGGACCCCGATACGGATCTCGTCATCATGATCGGCGAGATTGGCGGCGACGCCGAGGAGCGCGCGGCAGCGTGGATTCAGGAGAACATGACGAAGTCCGTTGTTGCCTACATTGCTGGCTTCACGGCTCCGGAGGGCAAGACGATGGGTCACGCGGGCGCGATTGTGTCCGGTTCATCCGGCACGGCCGCGGCGAAGGCGGAGGCGCTCGAGGCCGTGGGGGTGCGCGTGGGTCGCACTCCTTCGCAGACGGCGCAGATCGCTCGTGAGATCCTCTCGCGATAACGTCACAGCTTGAATCGGCCCGGGGTCGGCGCGCAGCGTCGCGGCCCCGGGCCGATTCTGTCACCATTGGCCTGTGAGTGAGCGCATCAGAGAAGTACCGATCACCCGACGGACGACGACCACGTATGTGGCGGGTCGAGCGACCATTCGCGTCAGGGTCCCAAAGGGATGGGCGCGTGGCCTCGTCGCGGGCGTGGAGGCGGCCTTCGCGGGGTGGGCGATTACGACCGTGACCACGATGATCGTCTACCTGTCGCTGCGCTCGAACACGTGGATGAGTGACACGCTGCCGCGTGATGCGCTGGCGTTGGGCGGTGACCTGTGGGTGGCGACCCTGGGGGGTACGTCGGTGGCCGGGGGAGTGTCCTACCGTGTGATTCCGACGCTTTTTGGTGCGCTGTTGATCCTCCTCGTGCGGCTTTTGTTGCGTACGACGACGGGGTTTCCCCGGTCGTCGGCGTTGTTTGCGGTGCCCGGGTTCCTCCTGACCGCGTGGTTTCTGGCGGGTACGTCGGGGGTTCATTCGCAGTGGTGGACGGGTACGGTCGGCGCGGTTCTGATTCCTCTCATCGGGTCGGGTTGGTTCGTGGTATCCAGTTATTCGCGTGATTCTGAGGCCCCGTCGATGCAGCATTGGATTTCTGGTGGCTTCAAGATGGGTGGCCTCGTGAGTCTGGTGACGGTGGTCGCGGCTGCCGCTGCGGCGGTGGTCGCGCTGGTGGCGGGCTGGAGTCGTGCGAGTGGCATCCAGGAGCTGCTGGGCGCCTCGTCGCTGGTGGATACGACGTTTATTGTGGGCGCGCAGGCGCTGTTTGCTCCCACGGCGATGGCCTGGGCGGCGGCCTGGTGGTCGGGCGCGGGTTTCATGACGGCGACGGATTCGCTGCATTCGCCGACGGTCGTGGATGGGGGGCCGATTCCGCCGATTCCGCTGCTGGGGACGGTCCCGGAGACGGCTCCTGGCAAATGGGTGATTTTTGTGCCGGTCGTGTTGGGTATCGCTTGTGGCGTTGCCTCGGCGCGCTTGTATCGGCGTTCTCACCTGTTGCATCAAAGTGCACAGGGTCTCCTGGCCTCGGTTGTGTTTGTTTCGATTGTTGCGCTGTGGATGTGGAGCGCGACGATGAGCATGGGGTCGGTGCGCTTGGCGTTCATGGGGCCGCTTGTGGGGCGGTCGACGTTGTATTTGTTCTTGGAGGTTGCGCTGCCGGCGATGCTCGTGCCGCTTGTCACGCATCCGACGACGCTGGCTTTGGTGGGGCAGAGTGCGGGCCGCGTGCGCTCCGAGGGTGAGGCCCTGCGCCGCCGCCACGCTGAGCGTTCGTCGCGTGAGGCGGCCACGGCCTCGTTGATCGAGGGGGACGAGGCTTGGGCTGAGCGCAGGGATCACGCGGGGTCGGCGGACGCGACGGAGGTTGGTGAGCCGTGGGCTGAGTCCGCTGAGGCCGTTCAGCCTGACAAGCCGCGGGCCGCGTGGAGGAACCGTGAGGTGTGGGCTGAGTCGGTGAAGGCAGCGAAGCGGCGGGTGAAGCGTCAGAAGCGCGTGGCTTGGGCTGAGCCCGCTGACAAGGATGACGAGGGTGACACGGATGACCCCGAGGCGAAGGGGACGAAGGGTGAGGGCCTGAACTAGACTGGGAGGTGCCGCGACTGGCGAGGGTGGATCACCACCGGGGAGCGGCTGCATGTCCCGCGAGGCGTCGCCCGCCTGGGCGCCTGGGTTTGGCTCTTAACCTGGAGGAACTATGTCCGTCTCCCTGGACAACCTGGAACCCATCGACGTGCGCCCCATTAAGCGGGCCCTGATTTCCGTGTATGACAAGACGTGCTTGGAGGACCTTGCGCGCGCGCTGGGCGAGGCCGGTGTGGAGATCGTCTCCACTGGCTCGACGGCTGCTCGCATTGCGGCCGCAGGCGTGGCTGTTACCCCGGTTGACGACGTGACCGGCTTCCCCGAGGTGCTTGAGGGGCGCGTGAAGACCCTGCATCCCTTCATTCATTCCGGCATCCTGGCCGACCAGCGTAAGGCTGCGCACCGCGAGCAGATCGCGCAGCTGGGCATCCAGGCGTTCGACCTGGTCGTGTGTAACCTGTACCCCTTCCAGGACACGGTTGCGTCGGGTGCATCCTTTGACGAGTGTGTCGAGCAGATCGATATCGGTGGCCCTTCGATGGTGCGAGCCGCCGCGAAGAATCATCCGTCGGTCGCGGTCGTGACTTCTCCGGAGCGTTACGCGGATGTCGCCGAGGCCGTGGCGGGGGAGGGCTTCAACCTCGAGCAGCGCCGTGTGCTGGCCGCTGAGGCCTTTGCTCACACGGCGACCTATGATCTGGCGATTGCTGGCTGGTTTGCCGACGAGCTGGGTCTTGAGGACGTGCGCGAGACGCTGGATGACGCCGCAGAAGCACACCTGGACGCCTCGGATGCTGCGTTCCTGGAGTCGCTGGGCTACCAGGCCGGTGAGGACTACGTGGTGGAGGTCGCCGAGGAGGAAGGACAGGCCTCGGGCATGCCCGTGTTCGTCGCGGACGCCTTCGAGCGCGTGGAGTCGCTGCGCTACGGCGAGAACCCGCATCAGGGTGCGGCCGTGTACCGCGAGATCGACGAGTCCTTCGAGGATGAATCCTTCGACGAGGAGGCTTTGGCCCCGGGCATCGCGAACGCGCGCCAGCTGCACGGCAAGGCCATGAGCTTCAACAACTACACGGACGGCGACGCCGCGCTGCGCGCCGCCTACGATCACGAGCGCCCCTGTGTGGCGATCATCAAGCACGCGAACCCCTGCGGCATTGCGGTGGCCGATGACGTGGCCGAGGCGCACCGCTTGGCGCACGCCTGCGATCCCGTGTCGGCGTTCGGTGGCGTGATTGCGGTGAACCGCCCGGTGAGCGTGGAGCTGGCTCGCCAGATCGTCCCGATCTTCACCGAGGTCGTGCTGGCTCCCGATTACGAGGAGGGCGCGCTCGAGGTGCTCTCCGCGAAGAAGAACCTGCGCGTCCTGCAGGTTGAGCCCCCGGCTCGCGGTTCGTATGAGTTCAAGCAGATCAGCGGTGGCCTGCTGGTCCAGGAGCGCGACGATATTGACGCGCCCGGTGACTCCCCGGAGAACTGGACGCTCGCGGCCGGCGCTCCCGCCGACGCGGCGACGTTGGCGGACCTGGAGTTCGCGTGGCGTACGGTGCGCGCGGTTCGATCCAATGCGATTCTGCTGGTCAAGGACGGTGCGTCTGTGGGCGTGGGTATGGGCCAGGTAAACCGCGTGGACTCGTGCAAGCTGGCGGTCGAGCGTGCGAATACGCTGGGTTCGCGCTCGACGGGTGACGCGGCGGCCTCCAACGTGGACAGCGCGGGCGGCGCTCGCGCGTCCGAGGTCGTGGCCGAGGCACCGGAGCAGCGTTCCATTGGCGCGGTCGCCGCGTCGGATGCGTTCTTCCCCTTCGCGGACGGCCTGCAGGTGCTCATCGACGCGGGCGTGAAGGCCGTCGTTCAGCCCGGTGGCTCCGTGCGTGACCAGGAGTCGATTGACGCGGCGAACGCCGCGGGCATCACGATGTACCTGACGGGGACGCGCCACTTCGCGCACTGATTTTCCCGTTTGTGGGTCTCAGGGGGGGGCGAGCGCCGGTGTGGCGCTCGCCCCCCCTGTGATGTGCTCGGGTGTGCTTGACAGGGAGTGGCGAGCAGCATATAGTTCAATTATTGAATGAAAGGCCGTTGGCCCTGTTGAAAGGTGTCGTATGACCACTCTGACCGCTTCCCCCGTCGCCGCGCGCGAGAATCGCGTTCTCGCCGACCGTCTTGGCGGCACGCTCGTCCGCGAGATTGCTCTGATCGCCGCTGGCACGCTCGCCATGATCGTCCTGGCCCGCATCTCGGTCCCGCTGCCCTTCACGCCTGTGCCCGTCTCGCTCGGTACACTCGGTGCCCTGTCTGTGGGTACAACCCTGGGTGCGCGCCGAGGCCTCGTCTCCGTCGGCGCGTACGCCCTCCTCGGTATCGCGGGCGCTCCGGTCTTCACCGGTACGAACGTCGGCTGGGCCTTCGCTTCCTTCGGCTACATCCTCGGCTACTTCCTCGCCGTCGCAATCGCGGGTCTGGCCGCCCAGCGCGGCGCCGACCGTCGCGTGCTCACGATGGCACCGACCGCGCTTGTGTCTCTCTTCTCTGTGTACATCTTGGGCCTGGCGTGGATGATCCCCTTCACCCACATGACGTTTGCGCAGGGCCTGGCCAAGGGCTTCGTTCCCTTCATCATCGGCGACCTCGTCAAGGCCGCCGTCGCCACCGGAGCCTTCCCGATGCTGCGCTCCTTCTTCCGCTGATACGGCACCTTCGAGCGTCACGCGAGTCGGCCTCGTCCCCACCCGGGGCGGGGCCGCTCCTATTTGCGCTGACGATAGGCGGTGACATGCGCTATGGTGTGCGACGGTGCGGGGTGTGCGCGGGTAGCATTAGAAAGGTGAACGCTACTGACATGCACCCCGTCCTCGTCGTCGACTTCGGCGCGCAGTATGCCCAGCTGATCGCGCGCCGCGTGCGTGAGGCCAACGTCTACTCCGAGATCGTCCCCCACACCATGAGCGTGGCGGACATGCTCGCCAAGGAGCCCGCCGCCATCATCCTGTCCGGCGGCCCGTCCTCCGTGTACGAGGAGGGTGCTCCCTCCGTCGATCCCGAGATTTTCGAGGCCGGCGTGCCCGTCCTGGGCATCTGCTACGGCTTCCAGACCATGGCCCACGCCCTCGGCGGCACCGTCGGTCGCACGGGCACCCGCGAGTACGGGCATACCGAGGCAACCGTGGCCGGTGAGTCCTGCCTGTTCGGTGGCACCCCCGATGATCAGATCGTGTGGATGAGCCACGGCGACGCCGTCCAGGGCGCGCCCGAGGGCTTCACCGTCACTGCGTCTACGACTGAGACCCCCGTCGCGGCCTTCGAGTCGCGCGAGCGTCGCCTGTACGGCCTGCAGTGGCACCCCGAGGTGGGCCACTCCCAGTTCGGCCAGGACGCCCTGAAGAACTTCCTCTACGAGGGTGCGGGCATTACGCCCACGTGGACTGCCGGGTCCATCGTGGACGAGCAGGTTGCGAAGATCCGCGAGCAGGTTGGCGACGCGCAGGTCATCTGCGCTCTGTCCGGTGGCGTGGACTCCTCCGTGGCTGCGGCGCTCGTGCACAAGGCCGTCGGCGATCAGCTGACGTGCTTCTTCATCGATCATGGCCTGCTGCGCGCGGGCGAGCGCGAGCAGGTGGAGAACGACTACGCGCGCGGCATGGGTATCCGCGTCATCACGTGTGACGAGTCCGAGCGCTTCCTGTCCGCCCTGGCCGGCGTCACCGAGCCCGAGGCGAAGCGTAAGATCATCGGCCGCGAGTTCATCCGCTCCTTCGAAGCCGCTCAGAAGCAGGTCATCGAAGAGGTTGGCGCTGCCGGCGGCGAGGTGAAGTTCCTCGTCCAGGGCACCCTGTACCCTGACGTCGTCGAGTCTGGCGGCGGCGAGGGCGCGGCCAACATCAAGAGCCACCACAACGTGGGCGGCCTGCCTGAGGACATGACCTTCGAGTTGGTCGAGCCCCTGCGTACCCTCTTCAAGGACGAGGTGCGCGCGGTTGGCCGCGAGCTGGGCCTGCCCGACTACCTGGTGAACCGTCAGCCCTTCCCGGGTCCCGGCCTCGGTATTCGCATCATTGGCGAGGTGACGCGCGAGCGCCTGGATATCCTGCGCGCCGCTGACCTGATTGCTCGCGAGGAGCTCACAGCGGCTGGCCTGGATCAGGAGATCTGGCAGTGCCCGGTCGTCCTGCTCGCCGACGTCCGCTCCGTGGGCGTCCAGGGTGACGGCCGCACCTACGGCCACCCGATCGTGCTGCGCCCCGTATCCTCCGAGGATGCGATGACGGCCGACTGGACGCGCCTGCCCTACGACGTCCTGGCCCGCATCTCCACCCGCATCACCAACTCGGTGCCCGAGGTCAACCGCGTCGTCCTCGACGTGACCTCCAAGCCCCCGGCCACCATCGAGTGGGAGTGACGCTCATCTAGAGCTGAGCGCGCAGACTGATGCCCCGGCCTCGTCCCTGTTTTGTGGGATGAACTGCGTCCCGAAACTTGGACGCGTTTAATGGTAGTCGTTATGCGGCTTGCT
>ERZ773011.93-NODE-93-length-21914-cov-4.69111_pt1 | contig 21914 bp, 27 predicted proteins | sample MGYA00580662_ERZ773011 | MGnify/ENA primary metagenome ERZ773011 (study PRJEB29015, sample SAMEA2738118) | human oral metagenome | biome: human oral; feature: human-associated habitat; material: saliva | place: China | collected 2169 ... | reverse complement strand
CACAAGTCACAAGGCACTTTGGAAACTCCCGAGGCGCAAGCAGAAATCGCCCAAAAACGTGAAGAAATCGAGAAAGGGCGTGCAGATCTTGAAGCCCAAAAACAAGAACTACTTGTACGTCTTGATAAGAAGCGTATCGATAAATAAATTTTAGAGGGGGTGGTAAATATCTAGCCACCACTTGTTAGTTAATTTCATGATATAATATTGGTAGATAAGAAGTTTAGGAGTTCAATATGACTATTGAGGATAAAGATGCAGAACTAAAATTGAAAATTGGCAATAACATTCGAATGGCTCGTCTTAATAAAAACTTGACTCAAGCAGATGTTTGTGGGGATGAATCTGAACTAACTATTCGTCAACTCGCTCGTATTGAAAATGGTCAAGTATTAGTATCTCTGTCTAAATTATTGTTTTTATCCAAGGCATTAAATTTTCCCGTTAAAGATATAGTAGATGTTGAAAAAATAGAAACACCCAAACGGTATCTGGAATTAAAAAATAAATTAATACGCTCCCATACTTACGGGGATGAAAAACGTATTGGAATTTTAGAAGAAATGTTTGATGAAATATATGAGAATTTTTATGATCATCTACCAGAAGAAGAGCAACTACTAGTTGAAGTTTTACAAGTTCAATTAGATGTTTTTAGTAGTCGAGATGTTACTTATGGTTTGACTTTGTTAGAGGAATATTTTCATCAAATTTTAAAGAAAAAAAAGTATAGCTATAATGACCTTCTAATAATCAATTTGTATTTTCTTTGTTGTGCTATTGGACTAGAAGATAAAACTTATTTTGAAGAGTTATCTAAAAAAGTTTTATTGTATATTGATTATAGTGATAATGAACGTGTCTATATACTTGAAAGAATATTGATAGGGATTTTAATACAAGTAAAAATAGAAGATTACTTAATTTATACAAAAGTTTTACGTGAGATAACTGAGAGTACAAATAATTTTCAACACAAACCAGTTATCTATGCTTTTGAAGCTAAATATTATTTAAAAGTAGAAAAAGATTATAAAAAAGCAGAGCAGTCATATAATAAAGCAATTGAATTTGCTAATATGCTTAATGATAAAGTTTTAGCTAACAATTTGATTAAAGAGAAAGAACTTGATTTAATTGAGATTTCATCAACTTAAAGAGAACGAGAGGAGTATACAACTTCTCTCGTTCTCTTTATTTTTCTATTAACTAGGCAAAAATAAAAGAACTTATTAGTAACCTGACTTATATGTCATGTTCTTTTTATTTGTTTTGAAATACAATAGAACCATAAAGAAAGGGGTTACATCCCAAGGAAGGAGAATTTTATGTTACTTGCTACTACTTTACTATCAACTCTTATTTGGATGTTCTATTAATGATTAAGTATTTAAAATGTGAAGTATCTTCTCAATTTGTTGAACAAAAAATGATTACCATTAAAAATTACTCAGAAATGAGTAGTTTGTGCAAAATAGTGGTAAATCATAAATTATTTAAAATTCTGGTGTTATCCCCTGGTGAAGAAGAAACAATGATATATGAAAGTGATGAAGATATTGAAATAATTGAAATTACTGATTTAACAGAAAGCGAGGAAGAGTGATGAACTCAATTGTTGTTTCAAAGAATATCGTAAAAACATTTGGTACGAAAAATGCCTTAAATAAAATTAATTTTGAGATTAAAGAAGGAGAAATTTTTGGATTTTTAGGTCCTTCTGGATCTGGGAAAACAACTATGATAAACATTCTTACTGGTCAACTATTACAAGATGGTGGAAATTCCCAATTATTGGGAAAGGATTCTTATAGTCTGAATTCTACAGATCTAGAAAAAATCGGAATTGTTAGCGATAAGAGTGGTTTCTATGAAAAATTATCACTAGAAAAAAATCTACTATTATACACGAAGCTTTATGGTGTTAATTTGAATAGAGTGGACGAGTTGCTTAATAAAGTGGGGCTGCTAGAGAGCAAAAGTGTATTGGCAGAGCAATTATCTACAGGAATGAAGCAACGGATGTTACTCGCTCGTGCTTTAATTAATCAACCTAAAATTCTATTTTTGGATGAACCAACAAGTGGTTTGGATCCAACAACTTCAAAATCAATTCATGAGTTGTTAGTCGATTTAAAAGAAAATGGCACAACAATCTTTTTAACTACTCATGATATGAACGAAGCTACTTTATTATGTGATAATTTGGCGTTGTTAAATAAAGGAAAACTCATTGAACAAGGTAATCCAGCAGATATCATTCAAAAATATAACACAAATAAAAGGATAAAAATTATTTATAAAAATCGTGAAGAAAGAATCTTTGATTTTTCAGAATTAACAAAATTGAACATCGATGATATTATTTCTATTCATTCGTGTGAACCAACTTTGGAAGAAATTTTTATAGAATTAACGGGGGAAAAATTAAATGTTTAATCGACTTAAAGCATTGGTATGGTTAAGAAACCAAACTATTATTGCAAATAAAAATTTATTGGTCCAAATGTTGATGCCTTATGGTTTGTTATTTCTCTATAAGAATTTTATGAACTTGGGAGATGACAAGGGGCTTGATTTAATGTTCCTATGTTTATCAACGGCTATTGCTATGTCTGTAGGCAGTACAGTTTCTACTATCATTGCTGAAGAAAAAGAAAAAAATAATCTTAAAACACTTTTACTAAGTGGTGTACGGCCATACGAATATATTATTTCGGTTTTAGTACATCCAGTTGTAGTTACTATTTTAAATATGATTTTGTTCCCTATTATTGCAGGCGCAGATATTTCTAAAATTTATTTAGAGTATGGTTTAGTAGTCATGTTGACAGCTATGGCTGTTATTCTCATTAATCTATGTATTGCTGCGATTTCTTCGACACAATCAAAAGCACAAATTAATGGTTTACCTATTATGTTGATTATTGCACTGGGACCAAGCTTATCTCAAATGAATACTGATATCGCTAATTTTATTAATTATACTTTTCTTGGCGCTTATACTGAATTATTCACAAAAACAGATTTTAGTTTAACTAGTCTTTCTTTTCAAGTATTAGTAGCTTGGATTATTGGTTTGTTAATTCTTACATCATTATCACTTAAGTTTAATAGGAATCCAAAAGCTAAAAAAAAGTTATTTAAAAAACAGGTAATAGAAATCAAAAAAAATGAGTATGCTTAATGGAACATTAAAATACCTGTTTTATGTAATTATTAATATATGTTGATTTGTCGCAAGTCATGTAATTAGTTAAAAGAATATAGCAAAGGAGAAATTTTATGGTTAAAAAATTTATTATTGGTGTTGCAGTCGGTATATTCCTTTATTGTGAATTGAATTCATTGCTATAGCTTATTGAAAGAAAGGAAAAATCTCATGATCTTATTAGTAGCTATTGCGGGATTTATGTAGCAATTGTTAATTGTTGTAGGCCAGTTTACTTTATTCCGGGTAAATTTAAGAAAAAATTTAAAAATTAGGAAGTTAAATTACAAATTAGTATGAAAGGAGGGCGATTCAATGATTCTATTTCTTGCAGGTTTTGTTGGAGGAGCCGCTGTGGTGTATTTCACACATCGTTAATTTACAAGTTGTTGCATTTTGATAATTGAATGAATCAGTATGAAAGGAGTATAATTTAATGGTTGAAGTATTTATTATTGGTGTCGCTGTTGGAATTTATTTATATTGTAAATAGCTTATAGAGTTCTCGTTTAATAAAAAAGAAAGGAGAGTTAACATGCTAGTATTGATGGCTGAAATAGGTGTAGGTGTCGCTATTGGAATTTATTTGATTTTTAAATAGAATTATAAAGTTATTATTTGATTAAAAAGAAAATAAGGTGAATATGGCAATATTTGCAGCAGGAGTTATTGTAGGTTTTGTAGGTGCTTTGGCATTAAAGCATTAAAATTGTACAAGTTATTTGATTTAAAATGATAAGGAGGATATAAAATGAAACAATACTTGGTTTTAAATCAGAGGGAATTGAAAAATATCAGTGGCGGTATGATGATTGTGCCATCACTTGCAGGAATTGAAATCGGTCTATGGATAGCTAAACAGTTTAGAAAATAGAAAAAGGAGAAAAGGATATGACTAAATTTGATGAAATGGAACAAAATTTTGTAGCATTGACTGAGGAAGAGTTGATGGAGACTGAGGGTGGTTTTGTAATCACTCTGACAACAGGAGCTATTATTGGTATCGGTTTAGCTGTTGCTGGAGGTGCTGCAGGTTATTATTTTGGAAGTAGGTAGATATATCAAGGAGAATTTAAATGAAAAGTGTTTTTAATTTTATATTTTGGTTGAATATATTAGTCCAAATTATCTTTATTTCATATATGCTAATTTCACATGGAACTATCGAGAACACCTATCTCGTTATAGCTTTTAGTTCTCTTATTAGTACTACTTTGATTAAACTTTCATTAAAAAATAATCAGGAGAATAAAAATGTTACTAAAGAGTAAACATGTTGAATTAACAGAACAAGAATTGAAAGATACAGAAGGTGGCTTCGTGTTGACTGTATCAGGAGCTATTATTGGTGGTATTATCGCTGTAGGAGGATTAGCTACAGGATACTATTTTGGAAGTAAATAATATAAATAAGGAGAACAAACATGACAAAATACACAGAATTGACTCAAAATGAATTGAAAGAAATTGAAGGTGGATTCATTATTACAGGAACGATGATAGGCATTGGTGTAGGTATCTTTGCAAGCTCTTTTGCTGTTGGGTATGCAATCGGTCAAAGTAATAGACGCTAATGTAAAACTCTCTATTTGAGAGTTTTTTGATTTATTTCAACTATTTTTTTTAAATTGAATTATTTTCTAAAAATCCTTATAATAGTATTTATACTATCAAAAAACGTAAAGGAGAACTGTATGAAATTTCACAGACGGCACTATCGTCCGCAGGTGGATCAGATGGACTGTGGTGTGGCCTCTCTGGCCATGGTCTTTGGAGTTTACGGCTCTTACTACTCGCTGGCCCATCTGCGTGAGTTGGCAAAAACCACCATGGAGGGGACAACTGCCTTTGGTCTGGTGCGAGTGGCGGAGGAGCTAGGTTTTGAGACCCGAGCTATTCGAGCGGACATGTCACTCTTTGATATGGAAGATATCTCTTATCCTTTCATTACCCATGTCCTCAAGGACGGGAAGCTCATGCACTACTATGTGGTTACAGGACAGGATAAGAACGCTATCCACATTGCTGACCCAGACCCGACGGTCAAAATGACCAAGATGCCACGTGAACGTTTCGAGTCTGAATGGACAGGAGTTACTATCTTTTTAGCTCCGACCCCTGACTACAAGCCTCATAAAGACGCTAAAAATGGACTTTTCTCCTTTCTACCTATCCTGACTAAGCAAAAGGGTTTGATTGCCAACATCATCTTAGCGACCCTTCTGGTCACAATCATCAATATCATTGGCTCCTACTATCTCCAGTCTATCATCGATACCTACGTACCTGACCAGATGAAGAGTACACTGGGAATCATCTCTATCGGGTTAGTGCTAGTGTATATCCTGCAACAGGTGCTGGCTTACGCTCAGGATTATCTTTTCTTAGTACTAGGTCAGAGGCTCTCTATTGATGTCATCCTCTCTTACATCAAGCACGTCTTTAACTTGCCCATGTCTTTCTTTGCGACACGGCGGACAGGGGAGATCGTGTCGCGTTTTACGGATGCTAATAGTATTATTGATGCTATTGCAAGTACCATATTGTCTATATTTCTAGATGTTTCGACAGTTCTCATCATCTCGGTGGTGCTCTTCTCGCAAAACATCAACCTCTTTTTTATTAGTCTTTTGGCACTGCCTATCTACGCTGTCATTATCTTTGCCTTTATGAAACCTTTTGAGCGGATGAATCGCGATACCATGGAGGCAAATGCGACTCTGTCCTCTTCTATCATCGAGGATATCAATGGAATTGAGACCATCAAGTCTCTGACCAGCGAACACTCTCGTTACCAAAAGATTGATAAAGAATTTGTCGCTTATCTCAAAAAATCCTTTACTTACAGTCGTGCGGAGAGCCAGCAGAAAGCTCTGAAAAAGGTTGCCCATCTTCTCTTAAACGTCTCTATCCTTTGGATGGGGGCGGCTCTGGTCATGGATAATCAGATGACGCTGGGGCAACTCATTACTTATAATACTCTCTTGGTCTATTTCACAAATCCTTTGGAAAATATCATCAACCTCCAAACTAAGCTCCAGACCGCTCAGGTAGCCAATAACCGCTTGAATGAAGTTTACCTGGTCGAGTCTGAATTTGCGGAAAATAAAACCGTTCAGGATATGAGTCTGATTAAAGGCGACATGACCTTCTCAAATGTCAGCTACCAGTACGGTTATGGGAAAAATGTCCTGACAGACATCAATCTAACCATCAAAGAAGGTTCTAAAGTGGCTTTCGTGGGGATTTCTGGTTCAGGTAAGACCACTCTTGCTAAGATGATGGTCAATTTTTACGATCCTAGCCAAGGGGAAATTAGCTTGGGCGGTGTCAATCTTAACCAGATTGACAAGCATGCCCTGCGTCGTTATATCAACTACCTCCCCCAGCAGCCCTATGTCTTTAATGGCACCATCATGGACAACTTGCTTTTGGGAGCTAGAGAAGGTACGACACAAGAGCAGTTTCTGCGTGCAGTAGAGCTGGCAGAAATTCGCTCAGACATCGAGAAAATGCCTCTCAATTACCAGACCGAGCTAACCACAGATGGGGCTGGCATTTCTGGTGGGCAACGCCAGCGTATTGCTCTAGCACGGGCTCTCCTGACAGATGCCCCTATTCTTATCCTTGATGAGGCTACAAGTAGTCTCGATATTCTCACTGAGAAGAAAATCGTGGACAATCTAATGGCTCTGGACAAGACCCTTATCTTCATCGCTCACCGATTGACCATCGCAGAGCGGACAGAGCACGTGGTCGTGCTGAAGCAGGGACGCATCATCGAGCAGGGGACACATCAAGATTTGCTGGATCAAGGCGGTTTTTACGCCCACTTGGTCAAGAGTTAGAAAGGAGAGGACATGAACTACGAATTTTTAGAAAGTGCCGAGTTTTACAACCGTCGCTACCATAACTTTTCCAGCCGTATCATTATCCCAACTACGGTGCTCCTTGTCTTTATTATCCTCTTTGCCCTCTTTGCGACCAAAGAAATCACCGTTGCGACTAGAGCGACTATCGAACCTAACCGTATCATTACCAATATCCAGTCAACCAGTAATAATGCCATTATTACAAATAACTTGGTAGAAAATAAGGCTGTCAAGAAAGGCGACCTCCTCGTCCAGTATCAGAGTGGAGCAGAGATTGTGCAGGAGGCAACCTATGCTAGTACGCTCACAATGTTAGAAGAACAGAAACAGCAACTGGAGTATTTGAAAACTAGTATCGAAACAGAGGACAATCAGTTCCCTGCTCCAGATAACTTTGGGTACTATCAGTCCTTCCAAGACTATCTGAACCAAGTAGGAACTATCCGTGCCAACACTGACCAGCAGAACGCCACCATTGCCTCGCAAAATGTAGCTTCTGCTAACTCGCAAGCCGAGATGGGCAATCTTATGGCAGAAATCAAAGATAAAATCTCGGACTACCAAACAGCGAAGTCTGCCATTCAAAATGGAACGAGCCTTGCCAGCACCAATCCAGCCTACTCTCTCTACCAAGTCTATCAGGCTCAGGCAGAAGCAGACAGCACAGGGATAGTTAAAAAACAGACTATCGCACAAGTCGATGCCCAGATTGCTCAGCTAGAAAGCACTTTGTCAAGCTACCGTGTCCAGTATGCGGGGGCAGGTGCCCAGCAGGCTTATTCGGGGAGTCTGGGTAGCCAGCTGGAATCCCTCAAAGCTCAGCAGCTGACTCGTGTCGGACAGGAACTTACCATCCTTGAGCAGAAAATTCTTGATGCCAAGGCTGGTAAGGAAGTCCAAGGTAGTGTCGCACAAAAAGGCTCCATTATAGCCAGTGAGGACGGCGTTCTCCATCTCAATCCCGAGACAACAAGTTCTAAACTTGTCCCTGAAGGAACCCTCCTTGCTCAACTCTATCCACTCCTGATAAACGAAAAGAGGGTCAAGATAACAGCTTACATTTCTTCTAAAGACATTGCCAGTCTAAAAGTAGGCGATGCTATTCGTTTTACCACATTGGATGATCTAAATAAACAACAAAAGCTGACTTCTACAATCTCTAGTATCGACACTACTGCCACCAAGACCGAGCAGGGGAACTTCTTTAAACTAGAAGCAGAGACCAAGCTATCAGATAAACAATCTCAAAACCTTCGCTATGGATTGGAGGGACGAGCTGTTATGATTACAGGCAAGAAAACATACTTCCAGTATTACGTAGACCAGTTTTTGAATAAAAAATAAATAGGATGAAGTGGAGGCTAACACCTCCACTTTTTGTACCCTTAAGTTTTGTATAGATGCCCCGATTTTTGTTTTAATCATGCAAAAAATGAGTTTATTTGGTGCTGAGACGATGATTCTGGGGGCTTTTCAGACTTTTTTGTGTATCATCTATCATCAAAAAAACCTAGAGCGCCAAGGGTTTTGATCGTTTTTAAGATGCTTTCTTTTAGAAAAGCATCTTTCCGAAAAATTGGTCTTTTTCGGAAAGTAGTCTATTTGTCAAAATATGGCAGAACTCGTGATTGTAACTCTTTTAAAAGGAGTACATACTCTTCAAGCTGGTCAGATGTGTAGTTTTTAATAACCCAATAATCACGTGAATACTTTTTGTCAGTAAAGTCATTTCTCCAAATTTCTTTTAGACCATCTGGAGCTAAATCAATTGTAGTCGCACCTTGTCCGATCTCTTCAAGTGCTTTTTCTGTTTCTTTTTTTGTCCAAGTTTTCTGAACATGATGACGCCAACTTGTCTGACTGCAATCTGCAAATATGGAGACTTTTAATTCCTCTACCTCTTTAAGTAGTTGTTCTTTTGTTGTCATAAATACGACCTATCAGGCTGTTCAGCCTGCCTTTCTTCTTTTATACTTATATTATACGAAACCACGAATTAAAAAACTAACTATTTTTTAATTTATCCATTTAACCCAAAACGTCTTAAAACGTTGATATTAGCGAGTTTTTGTTATATCATTTTTTTACAAATAATTAGCAAACTAACTTTTTTAGGAGTTTTATATGGAAATTACTTTTAATTTAGACAAGCTACGGGGGATAGACTTCATACGACCATTAGATTGGAAAAGTCTCGAAAAACTACATAATGATGTAAACAGAGAAAATTGGGAGATGTTTTTTAGACCCTCTGAACTAGAAAAAGTATTTACAAGCACTTTAAAAATCACATCTAGAGATTTAAGAGAATTCCTTGATGATGTTTTTGGAATAAGCATGTCAGTAGATTCCACTAATAATCGTAATCAGCTGAATGCTATAATTAAAAAATATGCTCCAACAAAAAGAGGCTATCGAACTATATTAAATTACTATCAATTTCGTGATTTAATCTTATCAGATGATTTTAATAGGTTTGTACTAAGAAAACAAGATGAATCAAAATCAAATAATAAACGCTTAATGTACGAGGAACTTATGTACTTACAAGTGAATAAGTTCAAGGAATCGAACTTGTATCAAGAACAAAAAAAGAAAGATACTATATACTATGCGAGCGCATTGTCTCTTGTAGAAGGATTTGACCAAGTTCTAAAACAATACTACTCAATGTTTTTAGACCTCTGGCATATTCAACAAGTTGATTATAGATATACAGAAGCTCCAGCTGAAACAAAACAAATGTTAGATATTATATCTTATCGATTTAGACAAAAATCTCCGTTAGTTTATAAGTTTGATTCCCGTGACGACGTGTACAATACAGACAAAAATCAAATTATTGAATGGTTCTTAAGAGACGTGGAAAGATGGGCAAATAATGAAATAAAATAGTCTACTTCACCAATTTTCTGCATGATTCATGATATAATATAAACATGCAGAAAGTCACGGAAGTAGGGAAATTCTCCCAAGAAATCATTACTGAGTTTGGTCTCTCATATAATGAAAATGACCCAATTATTTTGGCGAAAAATCGTAAAAAGCATATGCTGAAACGACACGGGGACGAGTTCGCCGATTTTGAAAAAACGTACAGTCAAATTCCAGATATTTTAACAACCCCAGATTATGTAGGGTTACACCCTGACGGAAAATCCTTACAATTTGTAAAATTGCTCGAAGAGAATACTCTAGTTGCTATTCGTCTTGACCCTAAAAATGGAAATGTTCGCACCATGTACCCATTAACGGACAATAAACTCAAGAATTATCTGGACGCCAAAAGAATGCGGAAAATGTAGATTTTTTTGAGAAAAAGGACGAAAAAGTTAACTTTTTTTTGTATTTTTTATATCTCTGTGATATACTTTAAGTAAGTGAGAAAAAGGAAAATAATAAGGACGGAACAGGCAGCCGTCACGCCCTCGTGGTCTTAAAGAGATGTGGGAAGGTCACCCCACTATTATTTTCTTTTAATCTTTTAATAAAAAATAACCCCTACGGCGGTAGGGGTTATTTTTTTATTATGGCTTGAATCCATAATCACTTGACTTTTATCTAATTGTATGCTAGAGATATATATCTAGTTACTCACTAGACTGTAACTAGCGCAATTTATATTGCTAGTATATCTGAAAAAATATTAATTTACCGGAGGTCAAATTTATGGCGGTTACGTATAGCGTTGCTCTCCCTGTCGTAGGGATTGATATTTGCTCGGCAAAAGAGGTGCTGGATGCTCACTTAGAGAAAGCTAACGAAGTAGGTTCTGTATACTTCAGCACAAGTAACAGAATGGACCCTAAAAAACTCACGAAAGTAAGTACAGTATTGCTTGTGAGTAAAGAATTTACTTATATTGCTGATTTGGTACTTTACCAATATTTTAATAAAAAATCAGCTCCTTTGGATGCTGCTGTTTATGCTCCAAGCCTGTTTGCAGACGATCAAGATTATCACTGGTTGAGACTTAAAAATATCAGAGAAATTAGCTTGGATGAATTGAATACTTTTCAAATGATAAACAAGATAGCCCAAGAAAAATACAACGGTGTTGGGAACTATGTTGAAAATACAGGACGCTTGCAAGTGTTCTATGCTAAAAAAACAATCTAATTATAACCAACAACTAGAAAAGAGCATTTCGCATAGACGAGATGCTCTTTTGTATGTACACTTTGTAGCACATAAAATTTTTAAAAACAATTTTTGAAACTGGAAAATAGTTTTCCCTATCATACTTTGATTTGCCCATGATTTTCTGTTACTCTAGTAATAGATACAATTACAAGGTGAAATCATGACAAAATTAGAGAAAAAATATGACGAATTAGAGGGGGTTTGGTCTCCTGCCGTTCGATTATATGTAGATTATTTTTTTACTACAAATACAAAAGACTTATACAACTACCGTAAGTTAAATAGCTTGAAAAAATTCCTTGATTTCTACGCAGGTAACCATCTTAAAAAGTCTACCAATGAATTAACCATGGATGATTTAGAGCAAACACCTCTAGAAGTTGTTGCAGATTATGTCAACTCTTTAGAGCTAAAACCAGACGGTAAAAAACGATTTATTAGTGTCTTAAATTCATTCTGGAACTACTACACTGTTGTATCCTTCTCAGGTGATAGAAAAGCCCCACACTTCTACCGCAATGTTATGAACGAATGGATCAACGAGTATGGCATACTTTCTCTTTTTACATCAAAAAAAGGAGCAGGGAACACAGTACGAGTAGTTCATTATGATTTGCCACATATGCTATACTTTTTTGATGAAATTGATAAGAATGAGAAACCTACGAGTCCCTATGACTTCTTCCTTGATCTTGATGAAGCAGCAGGATCATCTAAATTGCTGAAAAATAAAGACAGGGATTTAGCAATCATCGCTTTACTTGCTGGAACTGGAGTTGATCTTGAACAATTAGCGCAAACTACTTATAGAGATATTGACTTACACAAACAGACGCTAATAGTTACATCTCCTAAAGGTGAACGGATTAAGAAACCTATTTTAAGTGAATTTATCCACTATATCTCACCGTACATTAAAGAAAGAGAGAAATCGGTAACTACTAATACTAGTGATTCTCTATTTCTCGACTTCAAAAGAAGACCACTAACTGCTCCAAAAATATCAGGAATAATAAGTTGGATAGAGAGTATTTTTGGAAAAGCTTTATCCGCAGCCATTTTAAAACAGACTCATTCGAGCATTCTACTTGAGAAAAACAAGGATTTTTTGGATCTAGTCCAGAGAGAAAAGTAAGATGTAACCAAATTCACGCACTTTTTCCTCATGTATTTTCAAAAAAACAGAAAATTTAACGCTCTGCTTTCTCATATATTCCGAACTTTCCATGTTTCGGTAGTGATATTGCTACCTTTAGCATCCAAAACCCCTCATTTCTGCTACTTTTAACCCAGGTAACCCCACCTTTTGGTATTTTTAATTCAATTTTTCAATAAATAAAAAAGAGATACTTAAATAGTACTCTCTTTTTCACTTTTATCATCTGATATAGAGCGCCATGAGAAATTCACTGTGAGGGATTATGTAGTATTGTTTCGTGATTTCAGAAGAAAATACTACCCCAATCATAGCGTACTCGTCTTTGTATCTCTCGTAGAGTATCTCAAAATAATCATAGTTGCTAACGTCACCATAGTCCAATTTTACAAGTGGCATTTTTTCTTCATCAAAATAATCATCTATGTAGGTCAAGATTAAAGAGAATGGACTATCAGGATCTTCCACTAATTCAGCCGATACTACATCATAAGGTAAGACATTTTCAGTCCTACATTTGCGTAACAACCTTTCGTTTTCTTGGCTATCTTCAATCACTATATCGTTCATGATAGCCTCTGTGATTTGAGATAGAGCATTAACCTCTGGGAGTGCAAATAAGGTCACGTTACTCTCTTGTGTTTTATCGTAATAAAATAGGCCACTATCTCCGAAAGGTATGGTATACAAATTGTTAATGAAATTCATAATGCGCACATGTAAACGATTATCTTTTGGCTCTGAAATGTTATCAAAGACAAAGAAGATTGTATCTCCTCGATAATACTTCTTTTCAAAATATCCCAATATCTTACCAAATAGCTTGAAGTGAGGCTCTGTGTTTCTGTCATACTCAATCAAATACCTCTGACCTAGAACAAAGATCACTGCATCTGGGACAAGTGAGATAAGTTTTCGGTTAAACGGAAAAAAGTAAGTGATGTTCAATTCTCTGGGTGATAAATCTGTGCACTGTTCAACGATTCGTCTTCCGATTTTCAGCGCTAACCTTCTTGTATGATAATCATGTAGATGTATTTTTCTGATGCCATCTTTTCCGCCAGACATTTTATTTATCTTGAGGCTATAATGCGAACCTTTAAATTCTGTTACCTTTGTCAATTCAATAAGGCCTGGGATCTCATGCATGATATCTAACAACCATTCAGCAAATCCTTTGGTGACATACATAAATTTAGTCTTGCCGATTCTGTAGTTGTCTTCAAAATGACTCAGTGGCATATTTCTATTCCCTATGAACGAATAGAGTGTTCTGTTATTTAATTCTTTACCTGTGAGAATGAAGTACTGATTCAGGACCATTTCTCTTGAAAAATACTTTAAGCGAATTAAATGATACATGAGTAAGATTGTATCTCTTGTAAAATATATCCTTTCACTATTGGGGGTTGGTAAATAATAAGCTACCGCATCTTTTGGGATCTGCTCTATTTTTTCTTTGCTTTTTCTTTGTTTTCTTTTAGCGTTCATAAATCATTTTCTCTTCTCTATTTTTATCAAGTATGCTTCTTTCACTTTTCATATACCTGTATTTCAGACCAGTCTTCTTTGCTAAATAAATCAGCAATTCTTATTTCCTCTTCGATAATATTCCCATTTTTTTTCTTTATTTCAAGTTTATAGACTGTTTCTAATATATAGAGTGTTAATTCTTGTTCGATGTTATCCACTGTGAATTGCAGGAAAATGGGATAATCATGAAAGACACTATCACTTTTTTCATAAGGTCCTAGAAGCTGTCTATATGAGACTAATCTAAGTTTAGTTTGAATACTTTCTATAAAACGTTCAAATTGATTATTAGTATTATTATCGTAAAGTTCAGTTGCATATTCTGATATAATTGCAATATCTAAATATGAGATGGTTATGCCCTCTTGTGAGTATCTATTATGTATTATCTCTAATATTCCAAAAATAATCTCTACTTCATTCTTAGATAAAGACCCTAACCAGAAATGTTCTGGAAAACCGCTATTATGATGTATAACTGCTATATACTCTTTTTGATCTTTTTTTAATTTTGACATTGATTGTACGATCCTGTTTGTTTCTTATATATATTTTATCACGCATCATTTCACATTAAAAGCTATCATAGCCCAAATCGGACTATGATAGCCGAAAACGATTTCTTCTCAAAAATCAACTCATTTTTAGCAGCTACAGCACGTTCAATTTATAGTTCAAATTTTAGTCATATTCTAAAACATATTAAAAGTAGAGGTGACACCCTTATAAAGTCACCTTGTTTTAAAATCGACTTTACACTTACAGGGACGCGGGTTTTCGGTTCTTCTTTTGAACCACTATGTTTCTCGACCTAAAAAACCACCTCATTCCTATTTCGTTGTAAACCAAGCAGCATCAAGGGATTACAGTAACATTTTTTGCCTAAGATGTTTCTCAACCTAGAAAATAATTAACCACCTCAGTGAAATATTGCTATAAAGCTAGTAGCACCAATGAGTTAATAAACTCTTTTTTAATCTCTATCTTTCTCAAAGAAAAAGGGCTGCATACGCAAGCCCCAACTCTTAATATAGGTTCAAAAATTAGCTACTTTTACAAAAAATCGTAGATATCTGTCTGATGTGACCTTTTCTCTGCCTCTACGATTATATCTGCAGTGGTTGGCTTCCGTCTATCCCTAATTACCATCTCATACCCGATAACTTTTCGTCCTTTTTTTACAGTTGTTAGCTCTATGTCAGCATTGAATTTCATTTCTAATTCTTCGCATGCGACTAGGAGAGCATTTCTCTTAAATAAACCTGCCGGCCATGACTTCTCTTCACCTAAGAACCAATCCTGCCATTCCTCTAAACTCCCTTTAATGGTCGTATACTCTCGATTCCCTAAACGATAAGCTTCCCAAAGTTTCATCAAGATCAAAGAATACTTAGATTTTACATTCCCTAACTCATCCAAATGGAAAGAATAGTAGTTTCTTTTCAACTCAAAAACTAAAGGTCCTGCATCTTCGGAGAATTTAAACTCTACAAGCCCATCTTCAATAAATCTTATTCTGCTGAAAAGTTGAGTCATGATTATTGATTGTCTACCGTCAGGCAATGTTTCAGGGATATATAGAGCTGTATTCTCATTAAGTCTCGAAAAAGCTTCTGCAATTCGTCTATAATTCTGACCATTTTTGGTTAATCCGAAGTGCTTCATAATGTCAAGGCTATGAACTGTAAAGACATCACTAACTTTACTATCCTTCGTTACAGATGAAAAACAAAAGTCTAAAACCTTGTGTTCAAAAGCTTTTAAATTACCAAACGCTTTAGCTAAGTCATTCGCCTGGACGACTAAATAATTTTGACGAGAGGCTAGTTCTTCGTAGATTTTACTAGATTTTCTATTTGATACCATCTTGTTTACCTTTTACTGCGTTTCTTATTATGCTATATTCTATCAATTTTTATTTTTTATAGTCAATAATAGGGTACAAAATAGTCAATTATTTATCTGCAATCCCTTGGTATTACTGAGTTTCTAAGGTAGACAAAGTAATATAAAGTAAGTCAGAAATTAAATTAGAAAGTATCTTCTTAAGAAAAAAATCTATATTTTATTTTTAAAAAATAAAAAAATCTATTTTTCATTTCACCATTTATTGTCTAACCACTTGCAAATATAATGAACCAAAATCTCAACTTCAATAGCAATTAGAATATTAAAGATATTCTCCATTTTTATATCCTCCTTTTTGATAGATTTGCAGAGGGGCCTTCTGCATCTATGATCGTATCATGAGAAAAATGGGACTTTTTACGCTTTTCACTACAGCTTTAAATTTAAGAACCCCTCAGAGCCTCTATTTTGGTCGCTAAGGGTTCTCTTGAACATTTTTCATAGTTTTACCCAGTCAACTTATGTAAAACGCAATACGGGGCTAAAATATGCCTTTTAAAACATTTATTTTTTGTCTTTTAATTACTAGCAAAACAGCTATGATTTTTTGAGGGAACAATAAATTAGTACTACTGGGAGAATTTTGAGTTTTTTGGGTGAATACATGCCTAAAAATAAGTGCAACAGAGGGCGATTTTTCTGTATTACAGCGTATTATTTAATAATACTATGTGCTATAATTGTGTTATATAGAAAAAGAGGTGGAAGTTTTGAGTGAAAAAATGACTGTCCTGAATATTAGGATGAGCACGGATGAAAAAGAAGATTTGAAGGCTAGGGCTGAAGAAAACGGAGACTCTATCAGTTCTTATGCTAGAAAAATACTCTTCCAAGAAGATAGCACAAGCTACTACGTTGATAATACAAATGTAATACAAGAAAAAGATGAGCGTATATCGGATCTAAAAAGTCAAATAGATGATTACAAGAAGCAAATTGATCAGCTGCACACGATTATTTTGGCAACTCAGAAAGATAATCAGTTGTTGATTGAACAGAAGACTAAGAGATGGTGGAAGTTCTGGAAGTGAGGATTTCGTTTTGCAAAATTTAAAAGAACAAAAGAAAAATGCCCAAGCTATTCTCAATGCACGTGCGCTATATCCCGATAGCTCATTGACCGATCTCTATGATGAGTTAACCAAGTTTTCTTTTCCTACCCTACAATATCCGTACAAGTTTTATAGGTTTCATAGAAATTTATACCTTGCTAAATTCAACAAACTGAAGCTTGTTTGTCTCATTTAGCTTTCTTGGTTTTCTTTTCTGGCAGTTCCGCATACATACCTTTCAGTAGTTCAGTAATCAAATCCATATCCTCAAATCTGTCGAATGCATACATCAATGTCTTTGAATCCTCATACGGATAACGCAATTCTGAGTCTGCAAGAAGTTTGTCCGATGTCGGCGTTCTCTTTAAAAATAGTTCATTATCGCAAATGTCACCTATCAGCTTACCGTTAAAATATATGAGGTAGCCGCCCATCATGGATCTTATGACAATATCACCTGCTGCAGAAAAAATCTCACGAACAAATTCATTAAATTCATTCACTATGATTACCTCCTTCAAAATCAAATATTCCTTTAATAAACGCCTGGGCATTTTTCTTTTGTTCTTTTAAATTTTGCAAAACGAAAACCTTACTTCCAGAACTTCCACCATCTCTTTGTCTTCTGCTCAATCAACAACTGATTATCTTTCTGAGTTGCTAGAATAATTGTGTGTAGCTGCTCAATTTGCTTCTTGTAATCATCTATTTGACTTTTCAGGTCTGAGATCCGCTCATCTTTCTCCTGTATTACAACCGTATTATCATTGTAGTCGCCTGTATTATCAGGGTGGAAGAGCATTTTTCTAGCATAATAGCTGATAGATTCTCCATTTTGTGTTGCTATTTCCTTTAGTTTTTCTTTCTCCTTTGTACTCATTCTAATATTGAGTACAGTCATTTTTTCAGTCAATTTTTTTACTCCCTCTATGTAATACAAGTATAACACATAGTATTATTAAATAACACACTGTAACACAGGGATAGTAGCCACTCCCAGGAATTGATAGTGATGAAGTTTTTAGAAATATATTGAGATAAAGTTCTTTGGCTATTTTATAACTCATGAATCTAGTAACTAAAGTAAGAAATATCAATTTATGTCTTGAAAAATGTTTAAACTTAGTTTATACTATTAATTAGACATGAAGGAACACGTGTCAAATAAATAAAAAATTGGAGTAATTTCGCAAGGAGAAATAGATATGATTAGCGTAGAAGTACCTAAAATAGTGGAAACACGGACGGTCCAAAAATGGGGTAACGGTCTAGGGATCCTACTGCCTAAATCAATGATAGATTCATTTGGACTTGCCAAAGGAGACATCCTTAATTTTGCTGTGGAAGGACAGCAAGTCACAATAAAGAATAATAAAGAAAATTTATTTATTCCAGAATATAAACTGGAAGATTTGTTGGCTGGTTTTGAGGAATATCAAAATCATTTTGAATGGGAAGAAATCCCTTTAGTTGGGGAAGAATTGTAAAAGAGATACAAAAATTTGTATCTCTTTTTATATCTATTGACAAATGTTTAAACTTCGTTTATACTATTAAGTGAGCTAGAATACTAGCTATTAGATAACCGATAAGAAAGGATATAAAGCATGAAAATTTCATTTGAAAAAGGTAAACTAGGAAAACTATCACAAGGAGATTTGGTTTGGTTAGATCCTAATCCTGTACAAGGACACGAGCAGGGGAATTATCGACCATACGTAGTTATATCTCGAGAGGAAACTAACCGTTCCAACGTGGTCACATTGTTACCACTTACTAAAACTGAACGAAAGTTACCTTTTAGATATCCCGTTGAATTTTCTAAATACAGAGGTTGGGTAGTTATTGATCAGCCTAGAGCTTTTGATTTACGAGATCGATTTTATCAATTTGATGATGAAGAATTTTTATCAAAAGCAGAACTAGGGGATATCCTTGGGAGGTTCAAAGCTATCTTCTTTTAGATTAATTAGCCTAGTGAAGCTAGGTTTTTTATTTTTCAAATATTTTTCCGAGAATAGGTCATTTTGACTAAAAAATGGGTAAAATAAAAATATAAAATAAAAATGGAGGTAACTTTATGAAAACTATTAATAAACTTAATAAGATTTATGAATATAGAAAAACATTAGTTTCTATTACAGTAGTTTACAACTTAGTTTCTGCAGTGATTAAACTATTATTAATTCTATAGAATGGATAGAATCTTAAAAAAGGAAAAGCTATGGTATGAAATGGATTGAAAAGCATTTTGACGATAATGAGAAATAGCGTCACTTTTCACGAACAAAAAAGCACCCTAAGTCTTGCCGGACAGGGGGGCGCTCTCCCTGATATTGCTGAGTTTTTAGGGATTAAAGAAGTTAATAAAATATTTTAGATATTGTTTGAAGTATGTATTTTAAAGGAGTACAATGAAAGGGAAGAAAACTTATTTATAGCTAGAAAGGTAAAAAATACAGGAACTATATTGCTAAAATAAGTTATATCGGTTTAAATTTTGCACATTATGGATTAGAAGAAAAAATGAAGTATGTAACTTTGTTTCTTGTTTTATTTATGATGTTTATGCCTGGTATTTACTCTAGCAATGCAGGAGGATGTGTCCATGATTAAGAAAAGAAAAAACATGGCATTGTTTTTAAGTATTGTAATTAGTGCTGTTCTGTTAAAACTTTTATTCCCGGGTTTAAGTTATTGGTTTGCTGATTTTTTCAAAAATCTATTTTGACTAAAAAGTTTTTAGAGAAAAAATATTTTCTATAGGTTCTTTTAGAGCTTTAGATAATTTTAAAGCTATTTCTACAGATGGTATTGTTTTATTATTTTCGATTAAACCGATCATTTGCCTTGAAATATTTATTTTCTTAGCTAATTCTTCCTGTGTCAACCCCTCTCTAACTCTAAATTGCTTTATATTATTTTGATAATTATTTTTGTTTAACATAATTATCACCTCTTTTTACACAAATTTTTCTTCGATTACTCATAGTATACCATGATTTAATTAAACAAATGGTATACTATGAGTAGCAAAGTCTTAACATTTTGTCGGTATATAAAAATATAATTTAAAACTTGTTTTTACATCAAATTACTAATAAAATGCTGGTGCAGAGTATAATTTAGTTGTGAAGATATGGAGTTTAAAATAACTTATTATTTCTTTCGAAAATTTTTAAAAAAAGCAATGATTAATGAAATAACTAATGTGCTAATTATTATTTCTTCTGAGATAAAAATCGGTTTGATGTTGAAGAAAAATTGAAATGTAATAGTAATACTTATTAAGTATGAATATATTTTTAATGAATCATCTGTAATTTTTTTTAATTTTTGTTTCATTTGTTTCCCCTTTTTAGAAATTATTTGAAGAAATGAGGAGTATATCATGGCTAAACATCTCTTTAAAATTTTTATTTTTGTTGCTGCTATATGTAGTTTATTTGTTTTAAGTGGGTTATATAATCCTGTTTCAGCAAAAGAAAATACATATTTAGGAGCTCAAACATTCTCAAAATCAAATGGATCTGTTGAAGAACTTACTCTTGAAGAAAAAGCACAAATCGAAGATTGGGCTAATGAATTAGAGTATATCTTTACAACTTTATTTGTTAAAGATGAGAATGGGAAATATCAACCTACAGCTAAATTTTATTATAGCACTTATACTCAAGAAGAGAAAGAAGAACTTGCTCGTTTAGTAACGGCTATAAATGGTGATGAACCTCTCTATAATAAAAATATAGCTTTTAGAAGCAGTTTTACTGATTGGGCTGCTCGTTGTTATCGTGATACTTTTAATATCGCGTATTCTTCAGCCAAAGAAATTGCTGAAGAAGTTGAGAACGGTAATTTTTTAAGTGCCGCTTCTAAGTTATTTGTAGCTGGTAAGGTAGCAGGAGTAGCAGTTAAGCATCCAATGATTAGTGTACTTGTTGCGGCTGTCTATCTATCATTCTGCGGCGCGCCTACTGTGTCATAGAGTAAAAAAAGGGGAAACTATTAAAAATAAAAAGAGTGCCTAAGGCACTCTTTTTATGAAATCATCGAATAGGGGCTTATCTTGATACATGTGGAAATAGAGGGGACTTTTTTATGAGCCAAGAAAAAGTGAAGGAATTGATGTGCTTTTTTACGGATAGGGCGAAAGTAGCGAAAAGCATCAATTTTACCGCGTTCGGGTGGTTTTGGCTGCAAAAGGCACGTTTTGAGGTTTTGAAAAGCTGGGGTAGGTGTGGGGGCTGAGATGGCTCTCAGGGGCTCAGATTTCCCCTTTACGCCATTTTTAGGGAAAGGTGGTACTTTTATATAGTTGAATGAAAAAGAGGGGCATACAGGGCGTTTTAGAGGGATCTAATAGCGTACAGTCGATTTTAAGGCTCAAAATCTTATTAGTTTATTATGAAAATGAGAGAGAAAGGCGGAGGGGGTACTTTTACCCCTATTTAGCTATCATCTCTTTTTTCGTGCATTAGATAAAGGATTTTGAGGCAAAAAATGGATTTGACTTTTTTGGAGGTGCGGGTGACTATGGGCACCGTAATTTTTTCTCAAGTATTATATTTTATGAGACTTGAGAAAAAATAGGGGTTTCTTGTTTGATAATTTAACTTGCTTGAAAGTGCTGATGTATCAAGGGGTTTGCTAATACTTGAGAAAAAATTACGGTCATTCGTTAGGGAGATAGTTTAGATTGCTTGTAGAGATTAGCTTGGGGAGGGAGAGAAAGGCGAAGCCTTGTTAGCTATTGGGAAGACAATCTGACTTGGTAGTAGGTATTAAGTTAGGAGAGATATGTAAGTCATTAGACTATAAATTTATGGATTGAAAAAAGTTATAGTCCTTTAAAAATTAGATGATCAAAAATTTTAATTTTTCTATTTGATGAAAAAATGAAACCTTATTTTTTTTATTATTTATTTAAATGTATTTAAAAAACTTTAGGAAGCTGAAATCCGTTGGGGCAGAAGGGGGTTCAAGCCTTATGGGTGTAGAAATGTGCAACAGAGGTGTAGAAATGTGCAACAGAGGTGTAG
>ERZ773011.92-NODE-92-length-22085-cov-7.89973_pt1 | contig 22085 bp, 13 predicted proteins | sample MGYA00580662_ERZ773011 | MGnify/ENA primary metagenome ERZ773011 (study PRJEB29015, sample SAMEA2738118) | human oral metagenome | biome: human oral; feature: human-associated habitat; material: saliva | place: China | collected 2169 ... | reverse complement strand
TTTGACAGCGGGCCATAGCGCTTTGGGGGTGACCGACATGAGATTCGCGGCGTAGTGGGTGCGGCACCGTTGCCAGGCGGCTCCAGGCAGGTTCGCTGCGATGGCCTCAACCAGGCCCAGATGGGCATCACTGGTCACCAGGCGCACGCCAGCCAGGCCTCGGGCGACCAGGTCAGCGAAGAACTCATTCCAGGCTGGAGCGGTCTCGCTGGTGGACACGCGTACGCCCAGCACTTCGCGGTGTCCGTCATTGTTGACTCCGGTGGCAACCAGAACCGCGCACGAGACGACGCGTCCTCCTTCGCGTACTTTCATGGTCAGTGCGTCAGCGGCGACGAAGGTGAAAGGCCCGGCATCGTGGAGGGACCGGTTGCGGAACTGGTCCACGTGTTCGTCGAGGTCTGTTGCCATCCGTGAGACCTGGGACTTGGACAGTCCTGTGATCCCCAGGGTTTTGACGAGCTTGTCCATACGGCGCGTGGATACTCCTGCTAGGTAGCAGTCAGCGACCACTGTGATCAAGGCGCTTTCGGAGCGTTTGCGGCGTTGAAGCAACCACTCTGGAAAGTAGGTACCTGAGCGCAGCTTGGGGATCGCCACGTCAATGGTGCCGACCCTGGTGTCCAGGGGCCGGTAGCGATACCCGTTGCGCCTGGTGTGACGCTGCGGATCTTGTTGACCCCACTGGGCCCCGCACACCGCATCAGCGTCCGCTGATAGCAACGCGTTAATGACGTGCTGGAGCAAGGAACGCATCAAATCTGGGGATGCCTGGGACAACGCCTCGCCAAGCATGCCAGCAGGGTCGATAATATGAGGAGCGGTCATCGTTGTGCCTCCAAATCATTTCGAGTCAGAAGTAGAGAGCTTTCTCGAAGGATCACACGGTGACCGCACTCGTATCAAACGGGCCAACCACCACACGGTTACACCACCATGCGGGACACTACTCTGATTTGCGCGGGCCGGGCTGTTAGACTCGACTAGTAAGCTACGTGCTTCGACGCGTAGGAACCTCGTTGGCCAACTGATTGAGGCGGGCGCAGGAAGAAGGTGTGTCGATGATTGACTCAGCCTGGAAGAGCTGGTACAGGGCAAAACATGACCAACGATGTCAAGCTTCTGGCGAAGCGTTTGAGACATATGTTACAGGGCTCTTATCTCGTTTTCATAGCGACTTCGTAAATCCGTCGCCGATGGGTTCTTATGGTGATGGTGGTTGTGATGGTCTCGCTGATAGTGGCGCAATTTTCTATGCATGCTATGGGCAGAGGGCTACAACTGGAATTGATCAAAAAACAAAACAGAAACTCGAATCTGACTTCGCGCGCGCGCTTAAATGTTGGGATGACTTCACGAATTGGCGGTTTGTTACCAATGCGTCCGTTGGTCCCACGCCGATGAAAAGTCTCCAAGCGTTGCGGAAACAACACGGTCCTCAAACGGCACGTCCGATCACAATTGACTTGTGGAAGACCGATGACCTGTGGCAGAAAGTTGCTGCGAAGCTAACCCCTGAACAGCTAGATGAAGTTATCCCTGGGGTGCCCCACGTGGGGCATGTAGAACTTGCTGATCTGGTGGACTTGATTCAATCGCTCGAACAAGTGGACGGCTCGATTCCTGACAATAATGCGCCTATTCGCCCGGTCCCGTCCACAAAAATGAACTTCAATAAACTTCCGGAGACTACGAGAGCGGAATTTAATGTGGGGAGGCTTCTATCAGTGCGCATCGATCGTTGGTTTTCTCAACAGTCCAATCCGGCTATGCGCGATGAGAAAGCGCAACGTTTTCGGGCCATTTATCACGAAGCGAGGCGAGCGACAACGGATATCCGTGAGATAGTTCGACGAGTTTATGGAGCGCTTGGTGGCCAAGATTTTGATCTATCTACGAAGAGGGCGAATGCCGTGTATGCGGTTACGGCATATTTCTTCGACTCGTGCGATATCTTTGAGGAGCCGCCGGACACTTATGATGGAAGTGAAGTTGCTTATGTTGTTGCCAACTAAGGGGATTGAGCCTGAGCGTGCGTTACTGACAATAGGTGCGCGAATTGTCTCGCTTTTGGAGTCGCCTGCGACCATCACTGGATTATGGGAACGATTTTTGGAATGCTCAAGGGAAGATCGAGCGGACTTTGGGATCAGTTTCGACTGGTTTGCTCTAGCAATAACCATGTTATTCGCGATTAATGTAGTTACATGGGACGAAAATGGGCGGTTAGTGAGGTATCGTGTTTCTGCATAAACTAGGCTCGTCAGACTTTCGCTTCAAGACACTTCAATTTCATGCAGGGATGAATATCCTGCTCGCTGACAAGACTGTTGAATCTACTTCCGGTGATAGTAGGAATGGAGCCGGCAAGAGTAGTTTCGTAAGGATACTTCGCTATATTCTCGGTGGGTCGCTAGCTGGTAGTCTGAAGTCGGATGCGTTGTCTGCTCATTCGTTCTGCGCGGAGATTGACATTTGTGGGGCGGGTGTTGTAAATCGAGTGGAAAGACCTGTTTCTCCGAAAACGAAGGTTTATGTTGATGCTGCGCAAATCAGCCTTGAAGACTGGAAGCGTGAGCTGTCGGATTTGTTAGGTGTTTCTGATGTGGTCAGAAAACCGACAGTATCTCAGATATTCGGACAACTTGCCCGTGATTATTTCGAGGACCCGCTAAAAACTTATCGCAATGAGGGCAATTGGGAGTCGGGTATGCGAATCGGCTTTCTTCTTGGTTTCTCTCCTGAGATCCTAGTGAAGGCGGCCGAAATTATTGCTTTGGAGAAGAATCAAAAGACTCTTCGCAAGGCTATCTCGGATGGTGTATTTGGGTCTGCTACAGCCAGTGAGTCGGAACTGCGTGCACGCTTGGCTCAGGAGCGTAAGACGCGAGACCGTGTGGAGTATAGTCTTAAGGGATTTAGAGTCGATGAACAGTATGCTGTCCATCAAGTGAGAGCGGACGAGCTGAGTCGTGCGATTAGGGAGCTGAACGATGAGGGTCTTTCCTTAGAGAAGCGAAGGTCCGATCTTGAAGCTGCTATGTCTGAAGAGCGGCCGGCAATTGTAGGAGCAGAACTATCTCAGCAATTGGAAACGATGTATGCAGAGATTGGCATTATCATTCCCGATGTTGCACTTCGACGTTTTGTGGAGGTTGCTGACTTTCATGCGTCCGTCGTGCGTAATAGGCGGATTTATCTCGAGAATGAATTTGCAGCAGTTAATCAACGTCTTGAAGAGATTAGCTTAAAACGTAAATCATTGGATCGAGATCGAGCAAGCGTCATGGCTGTACTTAACGAGTCTATGGCCTTAGATACATTTCGAAGCATGCAAAAGGAGCTTGCTGACCTGGATGCTCGCGTAGCAGATTTGGAAAAGCGTCTTGAGCTCGTGCAGTCAGTTAGCGATTCGGGGATACGTCTGCGCGCAATGAAGTCTGAAGTAGAGTACAGTTTACGCGCTGAAATTGCTGAGCGAGAGGTTTCTCTTGAGTCGTCCATTGCGCTATTTCAGCAATTGGGTGAAGAGATTTATAGTGATCGTCGTGTTTCCCTGCTCATAGAGGCGACTTCTAGAGGGGTGCTTAAAGTAGAGCCAAGGATCGATGGTGACGCCTCCGCTGGAATTCAGGGGGTCAAGACCTTCCTTCTGGACCTTGTGTGTTTAGTCTCAGCGATCTGCCTTGGTCGGGCTCCGAGGATTCTTGTGCATGATAGTCAGTTGTTTGATTCTATGGATGATCGTCAAATAGCTTCCTGTCTTAACATTGGTGCACGGTTGGCGGATATACATGGCTTCCAATACATAGTGACACTTAACTCTGATCGCCTCGCGGCGGCTGAGGCTGAGGGTTTCGATCGGATGAATTACGTCATCGATCCGGAACTTACCGATGCTGGAGATGGGGGTGGACTCTTCGGTTTCCGTTTCTTTTAGCTCTTGTGTGGGTGGTTTTGGCGATTAGGTTAGAGAGGAGCTAATCGGGCTCTTCCGAGTTGAGCGTGGGTGAGTGGGTGTTGGTCGGGGGTTCCGGGTAGAGGTCGAGGTCCTTGATGATGAGCGGACTTCTACCCCCCGCTGTCTTCAAGGGACCTCGGGCGGTGTCTCACCCTACCTGCTGCTGCTCCGTGTCGCTTGATCGTTGTGATCGGTGTGATCTGCTCGTCGGTTTGCAGGGTTTCCATCTGATGAGCGTGGCTCGTACCCCAGATGTTCTGGTGCTCGATGTTGAGTCGTGCAACCAGCTGGCGGGGTGCCCGGGTTGTGGGCTGAATTGTTCAAGGTCACGGGCGTGTGGTGGTGGAGGTGAGCGACGCGCCTTGGGTCGGGGTTCCGGTGCGTATCCGGTGGCACAATACGACGCTGGATATGCCGCGAACACGCCTGCGAGACGGTGACATTCCTGGAGCACAGCGAGAAGGTGTGCGCCCCCTGGGCGCGTTTGGGTGTGCGGGCGGTCCGCTGGGCGATCCGACAGTTGCGCTTTGAAGGAGCCACCATCGCTGGTTTGGCCCGACAACTCAGCACCACGTGGAATACCGTGTGGTCCCACATCAAGCCGTGCCTGCAAGCCGCATCTGATGACCCCGCCCGTTTCGCGGGCGTGCGGGCGCTGGGGGTCGATGAGAGGCATGTGGCATCACCAGGACCGACGCCGCCGGGGCCCGCACGCGCTCACCGGCATCGTAGACCGCTCGCGGGAAGGATCATCCCACAGCCCGCTTGAGTGGATCTGATCCCGGGAAGGTCTGGCACCGTGCATGAGAACTTGGTTGGCCGAGCGCGGCGAACAGTTTCGCTCCGGTATCTAGATTGCGACGCTGTATCCCTTCCAGGGACAGCAAGAACGCCATCGTTTGGCCTGCTCCAAGGACGCCACCAGCGTGCTGGATGCCTTTCATATCGTCAAGCTCGCTGGCGACGCTCCAGGTGAGGTACGTCGCCGCGTCCAGCAAGACACGACCGGTCACCGCGGGCGCAAGGGTGATCCCCTCTACCGAATCCGGCTTCTTTTGCGCGCCTCGCGTGATCGGCTCACGAAGCGTCAAAAGGAACGACTCCGTGAGGCCTTCACGGCAGATGAGGCGCATATCAGTGTTGAAGTCGCCTACCACTGCGCCCAGCAAGTGCACGAGGTCTTCCACCAAGCCACACCCGCCCAAGGCCGACGCCTGGCCGCACACCTCATCCAGCGCCTACCAGCCTGTCCCATCCCCGAAATCGCCCGACTAGGCCGGACCCTACGCAAGTGGAAGGACGCACTCGACGCCCACTTCGACACAGGCGGAGCCAGCAACGCACCGCACCGAAGCCATCAACGGACATTATCGAACTAGGCAGACGCACCGCCAGAGGCTACCGCAACCCCACCAACTACCAACTCCGAATGCTCCTCATCGCAGGAGGCCTCGACGCCTCCACCCACACCCAACTCTGAAGAGCCTGTTAAGGGGAGCAAAGTGCTGACGCCGCGAGGTGACGGTGCTGTTGTGATCGAGGGGAGTATCAGGCCGCCCACGCGTCGCGCGGGCGGCCCCAGCCGTCACAATTCACGAGGCGAAGCGGCTCCTGTATTTGTCCCATAGGTCGCGCAGCTTCTTGCCGTCGGACTCGCGCACGAAGACGTCGAGGGCGGCGGCAGAGCTGTTGCCGGTCAACTCCTTGATGGCCGCGGAAGGAGAGGCAACGTCCGTGCCGTCGGGCAGGACGATGGTGCCTTCGGCTGAGATCGTCACGACGTAGACACTGCCGAGGTTGCGGCGTCGCCACACGAAAGTGTCACCGGGGGAGATGATGCCGGTTGCGACGACGTCGGCCAGGCGCACTTGGCGGCCGCGCGCGGCGGAACGCTTGTCGACGGCGGCCTCCAGCTCGGAGCTGGACAAGAGAGACAGATCCACGCCATCGGAATCGCGGCGAATGTCCCAATAGTCCAGGATGCTGCGCGTCAGGTGGGTCTGACGCAGCTCGAGGGCGGCGGTGCTGATCTCGCCCCCGTCGGAGGGCAGCGTGCCGACGATGAGCGCGCCGACCGTCGGCGCTTCGTGGAGTGCGCGTGACACAGTGTCCCAGTCGGGTGCCTGGTTGATGGTGCGTGATTTGATTGTTGTCAGAATCAGGCCTCCCAGACGCCTGTTCCATATGCGAGGATCCACGTCGGCTGCGACGCCGCGGATCGCGGTGGCGGGCAGCCCCGCCAGGACTCCCAGGCTGCGTGGCAGACGAGCTGGGAATCCGCCTTGGTCGGCGACCATCGCGTGGTAGAGCAACACCTTGCGGAGAGAGGACTGGGGCAGGGCGCTCGACAGCGTCTTGGCCGCCCGGTGGCGAGTATCGTCCGAGACCGCGCAAGCGGCAGTGATGGACTCGCCGTCCTCGACGGCGGCGATGAACTTGGCGATGATCGACTCGCGGGAACTTGGGACCAAGCGCGCGGCGACTGCCGTGCCGTACAGGCGCTCAAGCGAGGACATGAGAGAGGCAACCTCCTCGTCACTGCGCTCCACGCTTAAAATCGCCATGGCCGCGGGCTTCCAGTCGGACGCCTCGTACAGGCGCAGCAGCTGCAGGGACGTGGCGGCCGGGTGCCCGGCGAGGGGCTCCAGCGTCGCCAGAGAGTACGCGCGAGCGTTGGGAACCACGACCTCGTCGATGAACTCCTCGCCGCTCTTGGACGCGAGGAAGGGGGTGAGGACCTGCTCGCCGAACGCGTCGATGAGGGCGCGCTTGGCGGGCGAGCGCAACGCGAGCGTCAGCAGGTGCCCGAAGAAGGCGTCCGGGTTCTCTGTGCCCAGTGAGTCGATGCTCTGCTCCCACAGGGCCGCGTAGCGCACCCGGGCGTCGGACTCGACGTGGGCGAGGACGCGCGCCTTGAAGATGTCGGCGGCCGACAGGGGGACGCCGCGCGTGTTGAGCACCGCGAAAATGCGGTGCGCGGCCTGGTAGGAGTCGGTCGACACCTCAATGAGGGAGACCTGCAGCATGAGGTACTGGACGAAACTCTGGACCTCGTCCGGTGCCAGCACATCCGGGTCGCTCAGTACGTCGAGCATCGCCCGCGCGTTGTCGTTGATGCGGCGCACCGAGGCCGGGGTCAGCGCACTCGCGTCGACGTCAAGCAGAGAATCGATATTGTCGTCGACGATGAACGTATCAAAGAACTCGCGGTCGCATTCGCGCACGAGCAGGCGCGGCCGCTCGTCCAAGCCCTTGAAGGTCGACTCAGCGATACTCAGGCGTTTACTGAGGTCGCCGTGCAGCCCGGAACCGACGCCCGCCAGGTGACGCAGGAGCGCCAAGAGGATGCACAGCGTCGTCATGCGCTGCTGCCCGTCGATGATATCCACGTCGTCGCCGCTGGGGTGCTGCACGAGCACAACCGAACCCAGAAAGTAGTCGCCGTCGTTCGTGCGCCACGCGCCCAGCAGGTCATTGACCAGGGCGATTGCCTGCGGCTCCTCCCACACGTAGGGGCGCTGGAAGTCGGGGATCTGGTACTGCCTGTCTCCGGTCAGCAGGGCGTCGATGGACTTCTGTGTCGTCGTGAGGGTCATGGAGGCCTACATCCTCGTCGGGGGACTTTACTCTACTCGGAAGTATAACGATGTTTATTTGGTATGTGTCTAAGGGGGACGAGGCTTGGGCACCCTCGCTCCTCCGCGCGCCCTGTGTGTGGCAGGGTGGGGATAGCATGGGTGCGTACGTGGCGGGAGCCTCTCGCGCGGTGACAGTGGAACGGAACGGGGACGCGTCGATGGAGACGATAAGAAAGACGGATAGCCGTCGCGGGCGGATCGCCTACGAGGTCGCGGGCCTCGCCTGGCTCGCCGAGGCCTCGGACCCTGGGGCAGCGGTTGTGCCCGTGCTTGATCACGGGGCGACGTGGCTGGAGGAACCTCGTGTGGTCTCGGTATCACCATCGGCGCAGGATGCCGAAGCATTTGGCCGTGCCCTTGCCTACACGCACGCTGCCGGTGCCACGCACCTGGGTGCCGCCCCCGACGGGTACGCGGGTGACGGCTGGATGGGGGAGGCTCACCTCTCCCTCCCCGAACGTCCAAGCGCTCGCGGCGAAGCGGATAGCGCGAACCGCGCGGATTGTGCCGAGGCTACCTCGGCCTCGTCTCCTCGCGAGTCGTGGGGAGCGTTCTATGCACGCGAGCGGATTGCGCCGTACCTGGACGCGCGCGTCTTCACCGCCTCCGAGCGGAGTCTTATCGAGCGGCTGTGCGAGCGCCTCGACTCCGGCGACCTCGACCACGGCCAGCCGCGCTTGGTCGCCGACGCGATCGCTCGGCGCGAGGACGTCGGTGCCGCGCGCACCCACGGCGACCTGTGGAACGGCAACGTCATGTGGACGCCCGGCGGAGCTGTCCTCATCGACCCCGCTGCGCAGGGCGGGCACGCCGAGGAGGACCTTGCTGCCCTCGCCGTCTTCGGCTGCCCCTACTATGAGCGCATCCTCGCCGCCTACAACGAGGCCTCGCCCCTGGAGGACGGCTGGCGCGAGCGCCTCACCCTGCACCAGGCGCACATCATCATGATCCACTGCGCCGTCTTTGGTCGCTCCTACGTGCCCGACGCGGTGGCGATCGCCCGGCGGTACGCCTAAGCACGAGGCCGGGGCCAGGTCGCGCCGCGCGACTCAGCTCCGGCCTCGTCCCTAGAGAGCCTCCCGAGGGGAGGGTCCTACAGGCGCGGGATGTTACGCATGTTGGAGGTCGCCATCGAGAAGGCCTCGGCGATCCCGCGGTTGAGGACGATCTTGCTCATCGCGGTCGCAAAACCGACGACCTGGCCGCCCGTGATGGCCGGCGGGAGGGAGAGGGCGTTCGGGTCCGTGATGACCTCGACGAGGGCTGGGCCGGGCGCAGAGAAGGCCTCGTGGTACGCGGCCTCCAGGTGAGACGCGTCCTCGACACGCTCCGCGTGGAAGCCAATTGCGCGCGCGATCTCGGCGTAATTCGTATCCGGGACATCCGTCTGGAAGTCCGGGAGGCCGTTGACCAGCATCTCCAGCTTCACCATGCCCAGCGTCGAGTTGTTGAAGACAACCACCTTGATGGGCAGGTTGTACATCTTCGCGGAGATCAGCTCGCCGAGCAGCATCGACAGGCCACCGTCACCCGATACCGACACGACTTGGCGATCCGGGTAGGCGACCTGGGCACCCAGGGCCATCGGCAGGGCGTTCGCCATCGAGCCGTGCAGGAGCGAACCAATGAGACGGCGCGTGCCAAGCGGATCGATGTAGCGGGCAGTCCACACGTTGCACATGCCCGTATCCGCGGTGAAAATCGCGTCCTTCGCAGCCGTCTCGTTGAGGAGATGAGCGGCGTACTCGGGATGGATCGGACGCATCTTCTCCACGTTGCGCGTGTAGGCCCCCACGGGAGCGTACATGATCTCCGAGTGCTTCTTGATCTTGGACTTCAGGAAGGAATCAGAGCGGCCAGCGTGTAAGTGGGGGAGGAGCGCCTCAATGAAGGGCTTGACCTGAGCGTGAATCGCGAGGCCAACGTCCGTGCGGCGACCCAGCTTCTCCGCGTGCGTATCCACCTGAATGGTCGGGGTATCGGGCAGGAACTGGTCGTAGGGGAAGTCGGTGCCCAGCAGAATCAGCACATCGGCGTCGTTCATGCCCTCCGCGGCCGCACCGTAGCCCAGCAGGCCCGTCATACCCACATCGAAGGGGTTGTCGTACTGGATGAAGTGCTTGCCGCGCAGAGAGTGGCCAATAGGAGCCTTGAGCGCATCCGCCAGGGCGATGACCTCGTCGTGGGCGCCCTCGACGCCCGCGCCGGCGAAGATCGCGACCTTGTCCGCCTTATTCAGGAGGGCGGCGGCCTCGTCGATGTCCGCCGGGTTCGGGGCCAGCGTCGCGGGACGAGCGGGCGCGTAGGTGGGAACGTGCTCGACGGCCTTGAGGTCGGAGACATCGCCGGGCAGAGTGATGACCGACACACCGCCCAGACCGACCGCGTGGCGGATCGCCGAGTTCACGGTGCGCGGCGACTGTGCCGCGGAGGAGATGAGTTCGTTGTAAACTGAGCACTCCTCGAAGATGCGGTCCGGGTGCGTTTCCTGGAAGTAGGTGGAGCCGATCTGGACGCTCGGGATGTGCGAGGCAATGGCCAGGACAGGCGCGCCCGTGCGGTTCGCGTCGTACAGGCCGTTGATGAGGTGCAGGTTGCCCGGGCCGCATGAACCCGCGCACACGGCGAGCTTGCCGGTCAGCTGAGCCTCGGCCGAAGCAGCGAACGCCGCCGCCTCCTCGTGGCGGACGTGAATCCAGTCGATGCCGCCCTTCTTCGAGCCGCCGGTCTTGCGCACGGCGTCGACGATGGGGTTGAGCGAATCGCCGACAATGCCGTAGATCCGATGGACTCCCGCGTCGACGAGCTGGGCCACGATCTGTTCCGCGACGTTCATGCCATCTCCTTAAAATTATTGGCTGTGACCTTGTAAAACCACCATAGGCATGACTAAGGTCCTATGTCGCTGTGACGTGACCGACGGATCAGGGAGGGTGTCGGTGGAAGGGTAGCGTCTTCCTCCGCTAAGATGGCCACGCCCCAATAGCTCAGTCGGTCAGAGCAGCGGACTCATAATCCGTGGGTCGTCGGTTCAAGCCCGACTTGGGGCACCATCAGCCACAACTGGGAGCCGCACCCGCCGCGTCTGACGGGCAAGCCGACCACGGCCTCGTCGATGGAGACGACCTCAGATAGCGCCTTGCGGTTTTGTTGATCTTTTGTATGGTGGGTTTTGAGGTCGCTAGGTGGAGGCGGTATGAGCTGCGAAATTCCCGATGGTTTCTACGACTTTGACGAGGTGGTGCGCGAAGCACGTGCCACATACACGCCCGAGGAACTGGCGCGGGAATGTGAGTTGGAGGAGCGCGCTGAGGAACAGCTTGAACGTGCTGAACTCGCCTACGCGATGCGCGCGGGTACCCCTTATCAGCGTTGTTCATAAACCGTGAAACGATTGTCCAGCCTGTCTCGCGTGGTGGCGGCACCTGTAGTCCGTCGTTAACATAGTGATCCGCGACCAATTGCAAGCGTAGCGATTGGTCGTCAGTTGCCCTGATGTCGGTCGTCGGTTCACGCCCGACTTGGGGTACCGCCAGCCACAACTGGGAGCTGCGCCCGCCGCGCCTGACGGGCAAGCCGACCACGGCCTCGTCGTCGTGAATCCCTGCACATATCACATCCAGCCTTGACTCGCGATGGGAGTCAAGGTAGGCTGAGTATTTGCGCCTTATCATGCCCGAGGTGACCCGTATCCAGCCGTCGTAACAGGCGCTTGACGGACCAGGACGCGTCAGATAATGGGTGATAAGGAAGCGTGCGCACCGTAACAGCAGGGAAGGACCCCCTTTGGCTGCCAACAGCACCGCCAAACAGCCCAGCCACCGCATTTCGTTCGCGAAGCTCCGCGAACCCCTCCAGGCACCCAATCTGCTGGGCCTGCAGGTCGAGAGCTTCGACTGGCTGCTGGGCAACGACGCGTGGAAGGCCCGCGTCGAAGCCGCACAGGCATCCGGCCGAGGTGACGTCCCCGACGTCTCTGGCCTCGAAGAAATCTTCCACGAGATTTCCCCCATCGAGGACGTCGCAGGCACCATGAGCCTGTCGTTCCACGACCACCGCCTCGAATCCCCCAAGTACTCCATGGAGGAAGCCAAGGCGAAGGACTACACGTACTCGGCACCCATGTATGTGACTGCCGAGTTCATGAACTACGAGACCGGCGAAATTAAATCTCAGACCGTGTTCATGGGCGACTTCCCGCTCATGACCCCCCGCGGTACCTTCATCATCAACGGCACCGAGCGTGTCGTCGTCTCTCAGCTCGTGCGTTCCCCCGGCGTGTACTTCGAGAAGCTCTCGGACCGCTCGACCGACAAGGAAACCTTCGGCGCGAAGATCATCCCTTCGCGCGGCGCATGGCTCGAGTTCGAGATCGACAAGCGCGACGCCGTCGGCGTGCGTATCGACCGCAAGCGTAAGCAGTCGGTCACCCACTTCCTCAAGGCCGTCGGCATGACCGAATCCGAGATTCGCGACAGCTTCGCCGCCTACCCGGTCCTCCTCGAAACCCTCGAAAAGGACACGGTCGCCACGCAGGAAGAGGCCCTGCTCGACATCTACCGCAAGCTGCGCCCCGGCGAACCCGCGAACGTCGACGCCGCCCAGACGCTGCTCAACAACTTCTACTTCGACTCTCGTCGCTACGACCTGGCAAAGGTCGGCCGCTACAAGATCAACAAGAAGCTGGCCATCGAAGCCGACCCCAAGGCCTCGACCCTGTCCCTCGAGGACATCGTCGCCACCGTCAAGTACCTGCTCGCCCTCCACCAGGGCGACAAGACCTTCGGTGGCACCCGAAATGGCGAACCCGTCGAGGTCCGCGTCGAGGTCGACGACATCGACAACTTCGCGAACCGTCGCATCCGCGCCGTCGGCGAACTCATCCAGGGCCAGGTCCGCACCGGCCTCGCCCGCATGGAACGCACCGTGCGCGAGCGCATGACCACCCAGGAGACGGACTCGATCACGCCCCAGACGCTGATCAACATCCGCCCCGTCGTGGCCGCGATCAAGGAGTTCTTCGGAACCTCCCAGCTCTCGCAGTTCATGGACCAGAACAACCCGCTCGCCGGCCTGACCCACAAGCGCCGCCTGTCGGCCCTGGGTCCCGGCGGCCTGTCCCGCGATCGCGCGGGCATGGAAGTTCGAGACGTCCACCCCTCGCACTACGGTCGTATGTGCCCGATCGAGTCCCCTGAAGGCCCGAACATCGGCCTCATCGGCTCGCTCGCAACCTTTGCGCGCATCAACCCCTTCGGCTTCATCGAGACGCCCTACCGCGTCGTCGAAAACGGCCGCGTCACGGACGAAATCCGCTACCTCACCGCGGACGACGAGAAGGGGCACTTCATCGCCCAGGCCTCGTCGCCCCTCGAGGCCGACGGCTCTTTCGCCGAGCACGATGTCCTGTGCCGTGTCGCCGGCGAAGACCCGACCCTGATCGCCCGTGATCGCGTCGACTACATGGACGTCTCCGCCCGCCAGATGGTGTCCGTTGCCGCGGCCTTCATTCCGTTCCTCGAGCACGACGATGCGAACCGAGCCCTCATGGGCGCGAACATGCAGCGTCAGGCCGTGCCGCTGCTCACCACGGAAGCCCCGCTGGTCGGCACCGGCATGGAGCTGCGCGCCGCGCACGACTCCGGCGAAATGATCCTCGCCGCCCACTCCGGCGTCGTCTCCGAGGTCTCCGCGGACCTGATCGTCGTCTCCACGGACGAGGGCGGCCGCGACTCCTACCGCCTCGAGAAGTTCGAGCGCTCCAACCCCGGTAACTGCACCAACCAGCGCGTTATCGTGGACGAGGGCGACCGCGTCGAGGTCGGCGACGTCCTGGCCGACGGCCCCGCCACCTCCAACGGCGAAATCGCGCTCGGCAAGAACCTGCTCGTCGCCTACATGTCGTGGGAAGGCCTCAACTACGAGGACGCCATCATCCTCAGCCGCCGCGTCGTGGAAGAGGACATCCTCACCTCGATCCACATCGAGGAGTACGAGGTCGACGCCCGCGAAACCAAGCTCGGTGAGGAAGAAATCACCCGCGACATCCCCAACGTCTCCGAGGAATCCCTCGCTGACCTGGACGAGCGCGGCATCATCCGCATCGGTGCCGAAGTCACCGCCGGCGACATCCTCGTCGGCAAGGTCACCCCGAAGGGCGAGACCGAGCTGACCTCCGAAGAACGCCTGCTGCGCGCCATCTTCGGCGAGAAGGCCCGCGAGGTACGCGACACCTCCCTGCGCGTCCCCCACGGCGAAGAGGGCATCGTCATCGGCGTCCGCGAGTTCAACGATGACGACGATGACCTCAACCCCGGCGTCCGCCAGACCGTGCGCGTCTACGTCGCCCAGCGACGCAAGATCACGATCGGCGACAAGATGGCCGGCCGCCACGGCAACAAGGGCGTCGTCTCCAAGATCCTCCCCGTTGAGGATATGCCCTTCCTCGCCGACGGCACCCCCGTCGACATCATCCTCAACCCGCTGGGCGTCCCCGGTCGAATGAACGTCGGCCAGGTGCTCGAGTACCACCTCGGGTGGCTCGCCCACCAGGGCTGGGATGCCTCGACCGCTGTCGAGGCCGGCGAAGAGTGGGCGGCGCACCTGCCCGCCGACGGCATCAAGACCGAGCCCGGCACGCCCGTCGCCACCCCCGTGTTCGACGGCCTCGAAGCCGACGAACTCGCCGGCCTGCTGCGCAACGTCAACCCGAACCGCGACGGCGACGTCCTCACCAACTACGAGGGCAAGGCGCGCCTGTTCGACGGCCGCTCCGGCGAACCGTTCCCGTACCCGATCTCGGTGGGCTACACCTACATGCTCAAGCTCCACCACCTGGTCGACGACAAGATCCACGCCCGCTCCACGGGCCCGTACTCGATGATCACGCAGCAGCCGCTGGGCGGTAAGGCCCAGTTCGGCGGCCAGCGCTTCGGCGAGATGGAGGTGTGGGCCCTGGAAGCCTACGGTGCCGCCTACGCTCTCCAGGAGCTGCTGACCATCAAGTCCGACGACACCACCGGCCGAGTCAAGGTGTACGAGGCCATCGTCAAGGGCGAGGACATCCCCGAGCCCGGCATCCCCGAGTCCTTCCGAGTCCTCATCCAGGAAATGCGCTCGCTGTGCCTGAACGTCGAAGCCCTCGACGCGGCCGGCAACGTCATTGACCTGCGTGAGCAGGACGAAGACTTCAATGCGCGTGAGGACCTGGGCATCACCCTCGATGCTCGTCCGAACGCTGCGGCGACCATCGATGCGATCTGATAGGGAGAGATAACTTTGCTGGACGCCAAAACGTTCGACAGCCTGAAGATCACCCTGGCCACCGGCGACGACATCGCCGTCTGGAGCCACGGTGAGGTGAAGAAGCCGGAGACCATCAACTACCGTACGCTCAAGCCCGAGCGCGACGGCCTGTTCGGTGAGCAGATCTTTGGCCCCACCCGCGACTGGGAGTGCGCGTGTGGCAAGTACAAGCGCGTGCGCTACAAGGGCATCATCTGCGAGAAGTGTGGAGTTGAGGTCACTCGCTCCCGCGTCCGCCGTGAGCGCATGGGTCACATCGACCTCGCCGCCCCCGTCACGCACATCTGGTACTTCAAGGGTGTTCCCTCGCGCCTGGGCTACGTGCTCAACCTCGCGCCCAAGGACCTCGAAAAGGTCATCTACTTCGCTGCCTACATGATCACCGAGGTCGACGAAAAGGGTCGCCACGAGGATCTGGCTGAACTGCGCGCCGAACTCGAAGTGCAGAAGAAGCAGATGGAAAACAACCGCGACGCCACGATCAACGACTTCGCGGAGCAGCTCGAGTCCGACATCGCCGCCCTTGAACGCGACGGTGCCTCGCAGGCGGAGCGCGAGCGCGCACGCAAGCAGGGCGAGCGCGAGATGGCTAAGATCCGCCGCCGCTTCGACGGCGACATTGACGGCCTCGAGGCCGTGTGGGAGCGCTTCAAGGACCTCAAGGTCGGCGACCTCGAGGGCGACGAGCGCCTCTACCGCGCCATGGTGGCCCGCTACGGCACCTACTTCAAGGGTGACATGGGCGCGTCCGCCATCCAGAAGCGCCTGGAGACCTTCGACCTGGTGGCCGAGGTGGCCGCCCTGCGTCAGACCATCTCCTCTGATTCCGGCCCGCGCAAGGCCCGCGCCATCAAGCGTCTGAAGGTCATCAACGCCTTCGTCGCCACCGGCAACTCGCCGGCCTCGATGGTACTGACCAAGATCCCCGTGATCCCGCCGGACCTGCGCCCCATGGTTCAGCTGGACGGCGGTCGCTTCGCGACCTCCGACCTCAACGACCTGTACCGTCGCGTCATCAACCGCAACACCCGACTCAAGCGTCTGCTCGAGCTGGGTGCCCCCGAGATCATCGTCAACAACGAGAAGCGCATGCTTCAGGAGTCCGTTGACGCCCTCTTCGACAACGGTCGCCGTGGCCGCCCCGTCGCGGGTCCGGGCAACCGTCCGCTGAAGTCGATCTCGGACATGCTCAAGGGCAAGCAGGGTCGTTTCCGTCAGAACCTGCTCGGCAAGCGCGTCGACTACTCGGGTCGTTCCGTTATTGTCGTCGGCCCGCAGCTGCAGCTGCACCAGTGTGGTCTGCCCAAGCAGATGGCCCTGGAGCTGTTCAAGCCCTTCGTCATGAAGCGCCTGGTTGAGAAGAACTACGCGCAGAACGTCAAGGCCGCCAAGCGCAAGGTCGAGCGTCAGCGCCCCGAGGTGTGGGACGTCCTCGACGACGTCATCCGCGAGCACCCCGTGCTGCTCAACCGCGCACCTACGCTCCACCGCCTCGGCATCCAGGCGTTCGAGCCCCAGCTGATTGAGGGTAAGGCCATCCAGCTGCACCCCCTCGCCTGTGGCGCGTTCAACGCCGACTTCGACGGCGACCAGATGGCTGTCCACCTGCCGCTGGGCGCTGAGGCGCAGGCCGAGGCCCGCATCCTCATGCTGTCGACGAACAACATCCTCAAGCCCTCTGACGGTCGCCCCGTGGCCATGCCGTCGCAGGACATGATTATTGGTCTGTTCCACCTGACCTCGAACCCCGACCCGTCGATCCCGGTCGAGACGGACGAAGACGGCAACCCCGTGGTCCCGTACTTCTCCAGCCAGGCGGAGGCCCAGATGGCGTTCGACGCCGGCAACCTGGACCTGAACGCGACCGCGCGCATCCGCTTCGCTGACGGCACCGTGCCCCCCGAGGGCTGGGAAGCCCCCGAGGGTTGGGAGAGCGGCGACGAGCTGATCCTCGAGACCAGCCTTGGCCGTGCGATCTTCAACGAACTGCTGCCCACCGACTACCCGTTCGTCAACGAGGTCGTCGGCAAGAAGCAGCTCGGCAACATCGTGAACACGCTGACGCAGCGCTACCCGAACGTGCTCGTCGCGGACTGCCTCGACGCCCTCAAGTCGGCCGGCTTCCACTGGTCGACCTGGTCGGGCATCACGATTGCGTTCTCCGACATTCAGGCATCGCCGCGCAAGCGCGAGATCCTGGCCCGCTACGAGGCCAAGGCCGCCGAGATCGTCGAGCAGTTCGAGACGGGTATCATCCTCGAGGAGACCCGCTACGAGGAACTCGTGAAGCTGTGGCTGCAGTGCACCGAAGAGGTCGCCGAGGACATGCGCGCGAACTTCTCCGAGCGCAACACCGTGTACCGCATGGTGAACTCGGGCGCCCGTGGTAACTGGTCGCAGGTTCAGCAGATCGCCGGTATGCGTGGCCTCGTGTCCGACCCGAAGCAGAAGCTGATCGAGCAGCCCATTAAGGCAAACTATCGCGAGGGCCTCACCGTTCTCGAGTACTTCATCGCCACGCACGGCGCCCGTAAGGGCCTGGTCGATACGGCTCTGCGTACCGCCGAGTCGGGCTACCTGACCCGTCGTCTGGTCGACGTCTCGCAGGACGTCATCGTCCGCGAGGCCGACTGTGGCACCCGCGCCGGTCTGAAGATCGACATCGCGAAGAAGAACGAGTTCGGTGAGTGGGAGGCGTCCGACACCATCGAGACGACCGCCTACGCCCGTAACCTCGCCCGCGACGCCGTGAACGAGGCCGGAGAGGTCGTCATGCCCGCGGGCACCGACCTCGGCGACGATCAGCTCGCCGAGCTGGTTGCCGCCGGTGTCTCGCAGATCGTGTGCCGTTCCGTCCTCACCTGTGAGTCCCAGGTCGGCACCTGCGCGAAGTGCTACGGTCGTTCGCTGGCCACCGGCAAACAGGTCGACATCGGCGAGGCGGTCGGCATTATCGCCGCCCAGTCGATTGGCGAACCCGGCACACAGCTGACGATGCGTACGTTCCACACCGGTGGTGCCGCCTCCGCTGCGGACATTACGCAGGGTCTGCCCCGTGTTCAGGAGCTTTTCGAGGCGCGCAGCCCGAAGGTCGAAGCCAAGATGAACGAGGCAGCCGGCCGCGTCCACATCGACGACGAGGATCCCAGCGCTCGTAAGGTGATCATCACCCGCGACGATGGCAAGGAAGACCTGGTCATTGAGGTGTCGCGTCGCCAGAAGCTCCTCGTGTCCGAGGGCCAGCACATCGCCGCCGGCACCCCGCTGACCGAGGGCCAGCTGGACCCCAAGGAAATCCTGCGCATCATGGGCCGTAACGTGGCCCAGAAGATGCTCGTAGACGAGGTCCAGAAGGTGTACCGCGACCAGGGCGTGGGCATCCACGCCAAGCACATCGAGGTCATCGTCCGTCAGATGCTGCGCCGCGTCACCATCCTGGAGCCCGGCGACACCACGTTCATGCCCGGCGAACTCGTCGACCGCATGGCGTACCTGACGCAGAACCGCCGCGTCGCGTCCGAGGGCGGCCAGCCTGCCTCCGGCCGCCAGATGCTGATGGGTATCACCAAGGCGTCGCTGGCCACGGATTCGTGGCTGAGTGCCGCGTCCTTCCAGGAGACCACCAAGGTCCTGACCGAGGCCGCCATGAACGGCAAGTCGGACTCCCTGGTGGGCCTCAAGGAGAACGTCATCCTCGGTAAGCTCATCCCGGCTGGCACCGGTCTGTCGCGCTACAACGACGTCATCGTCGAGCCGACGGCTGAGGCCATGGCGAACTCGAACTACACTGAGGCCGACTTCGGTGATGGCTCCGTGTCCGAGGACTTCCTCGACGCGCTGGGTGCCATCGACTTCGGCATGAACTTCCGCGAGTAATCCGGTTCGTGACCGCTTGGGGCCCCGGCCTCGTCCGTACACACGTGACGAGGCCGGGGTCCTGTGCGTGGGCACAGCGGCGGGTGCACGGCAGGGGAAGGGCTGGTGGGTGGTAGTCAAGTCCCGGGTTGTGTGGAGACTTGTTGAGGTCGTTTCCTTTCGTGTTGTTGCGTGTTGGTTTTCTGCTTGTTGTGTTGTGATGCCACCCGGGGTGAGCTGGGGCGTCGTGCCTGGCCCGCCTTCGTGGTGGTGGTCACCTGTTTGTCGAACCCCTCACCCGAGCCTTGGCCGCCTATTCCGCACGTGAACCCGCTCATCTGAGTGTGGGCAACCGCGCCCACGTGCGGGTTAGGGGGTCGGCGTGTGGAAGAGACGGTTGAAATGCAGGTAGCGGCTTAGCATGCGGAGACACATCGCACGAGAGTTTGGGGCGGCGTCGGAGGCAAAGGCGTACTTGTCAAGGACGAATGCTCGAGCCGTGCTACTGCGGCTGAGATCGATGCTTTCGGGATACATGTGGTTGTCGAGGCTTCGCCCACAGACGTAGAGACTCCTGAGTGACGGGAAGATGTCGAATTCCTAAAAGCGTTGCCATGCTGGATCGGAAAGAAGCCATGTCATCAGTGTCATGCCAGCGTGCGCGGATTACTCTCCAGCCCGCATTGGCCAGGTCGTGCTGGCGGCTGAGCCACTTCCCAGTGTTCTCACATACCTCCTGCTCGTTATCGCCGAACTTCGTACGACCATCAGGTTCGACAATGATCTTCAGGTCAGGAAGGACAATGTCCCCGAAATAGGTGTTGTCTCCTATGATGATCGGATACTGCGTGACGACGCGCCCCGAGTACAGGCTTTTGATAATCCATAGAACCGAGGCCTCGAAAACATTGTCACAGCCACCATCAGCTGCTTTGATGAGCGCCTGAGCGCGCAGATATCCCGAGTGGTTCGGGCATCTGCCGAGCTGAGCGAGCATGTCACGTCGGATATGCTCGCACTTTTCCCGCGAGTCCCCAAGGTTGAACCTGTCGAAACCTGACAGTGAGTGCATCACCATGCATGCTGCGACGAAAGCGTCGCGGGGTTGCTCGTTGAGGGTAAGACGAACGACGGCTTCAACCGGTGATTCGGCTTCGAGGTCGTCGATCTGCGAGATGCTCTGAGGAGCTTTGTTTCGGCAAATGACGGGAACACCGGGCACGACCGTGTGTCGGTGCTGTACTGCAGGATAGGGACGGAGCTGGAAATCAGACTTACTTGGCCACGCCTCGACACAGGAGTTGGTCGACCATGTTGGGATTCCATGGAGAAGTAATGCGCTGTTACCAGTAAAAACCAGGCGCTGCGACGACTGATAGTCGAGTGCATGCAGGCGCGCGATGTTGATACTTTGCCAGATCTCCCATGGTCGTGCGTCCTGATCGCCGTGCAGGCGAACGCGATAGCCTCGTCTGATAAGGAGAATATCGGGGTCTGCAAGGATCGCGGCGCGGCTGTGCCGATGGGTTCGAAGAGTTTCAATGCTGATCATGCTCTAGATCTATCCCGGGGAAGAACAGAGTTCCAGCCACGACGGGACACCTGTGGATAGTCATCGTGCTGGCGAGTCGCCTGTGCATAGAAGCGCGTAAAGAAGAGCCTGTGGACAGCGTGGCTGCCCTCTGCTTCGTGACGTACACGCTCCGCTATTCCGAACCTCGGCCCTCTAATCCGCACGCGAACCCTCTCATCGGAGTGTGGGCAAGGGGGCCCACGTGCGGAATAGCGGGTTAACGTGCGGACAAGAGACAGGGTGTCGGCACAACATGTGAGAGCACAACGTGGCGAGAGGAAACTGTCAGCAGTGCAGATGTGAAATCTCGGCACCACAGGGATCGTTGCGGATAACAGGAAGCCTCAGCGCTGCGCATGGGAGACGAACCCCGAAAACCAGCCCCGACCTCGTGAATGAGTGGCGAAACACAAGGCACACCCTTTGACGCCCGACGAGGTTCCCCGCTATCCTTGAGGGTGGTTCCCGCCTCTGTGGAACCTCTGTGCCCGGGCAACCGGGAGCGGGCTCCGTCCGTCGGAGCTCCGGGCGTCATCCTCTGACCCGCGTGGTTATCATGGCGCACCGGCCCCCTGCGGACACGTGTGCCCACACGGGGTTTTACGGTCGCGGAAGACTGACAATCAGGGCAGCCCCTCGAAGTGAGGGGAGGCCGCCGACGGAAAGAAACTGGAGACCCAGTGCCTACCATTCAGCAGCTCGTCCGCAAGGGACGTGTCTCGAAGCGCGCGAAGGTGAAGACCCCCGCGCTGAAGGGCTCCCCCCAGCGTCGCGGCGTGTGCACCCGCGTGTACACCACCACGCCGAAGAAGCCGAACTCGGCTCTGCGAAAGGTCGCTCGTGTGCGCCTTTCGTCCGGCATCGAAGTCACCGCGTACATCCCCGGTGAGGGTCACAACCTGCAGGAGCACTCGATCGTGCTCGTGCGCGGTGGTCGTGTGAAGGACCTGCCCGGCGTGCGTTACCGCATCGTCCGCGGTTCGCTGGACACCCAGGGTGTCCGCGGCCGTCAGCAGGCCCGTTCCCGTTACGGCGCGAAGAAGGAGAAGAAGTAATGCCTCGTAAGGGCCCCGCTCCCCGCCGCCCCCTCGTCGATGACCCGGTCTACGGCTCGAAGGTCGTGACCCAGCTGGTCAACCGCGTTCTCCTCGACGGCAAGAAGACCGTCGCCGAGCGCATCGTCTACGGCGCACTCGAGACCGTTCGCGAGCGCACTGAGCAGGAGCCCGTCTCCGTGCTCAAGCGTGCCCTCGAGAACATCCGTCCGGCCCTTGAGGTCCGCTCCCGCCGCGTCGGCGGCGCGACCTACCAGGTCCCCGTCGAGGTTCGCCCCGCACGCGCCACGACGCTGGCCCTGCGCTGGCTGGTCGACTTCTCGCGTCAGCGTCGCGAGAAGACCATGACCGAGCGTCTCGCCAACGAGATCCTCGACGCCTCCAACGGCCTCGGTGCCGCTGTGAAGCGCCGTGAGGACATGCACAAGATGGCTGAGTCCAACCGCGCCTTCGCGCACTACCGCTGGTGATGTAAAGACGAGGCCTGGGCAACCGGGCCTCGTCTCACGCAGCAATAACACCTATCACTTCGAACGAAGGAACCACACTCGTGGCACTAGAGGTGCTGACGGATCTCAACAAGGTCCGCAACATTGGCATCATGGCTCACATCGATGCCGGCAAGACGACCGTGACGGAACGAATCCTGTTCTACACGGGCATCAACTACAAGATCGGCGAGACGCACGACGGCGCCT
>ERZ773011.90-NODE-90-length-22416-cov-4.69626_pt1 | contig 22416 bp, 19 predicted proteins | sample MGYA00580662_ERZ773011 | MGnify/ENA primary metagenome ERZ773011 (study PRJEB29015, sample SAMEA2738118) | human oral metagenome | biome: human oral; feature: human-associated habitat; material: saliva | place: China | collected 2169 ... | reverse complement strand
GACGGCGAAAAATGCGAACGCTGCTGGCACTACACCCACGACATCGGCACAGTCGTAGGTCATGAAACCATCTGCAAACGCTGCGCCGAGAATGTGGACGGCAAAGGCGAAGAGCGGCATTACGCTTAAGCCCGTCTGAAAAAAGGCCGTCTGAAAAGCTTTCAGACGGCCTTTTTATATTTTCTTTCGATTCCGATTAAGAAATCATCATCCCGCGCGACTGGGATTGCGCATATTGCCGTTGCTGTTCTTCGTATTCAAACTGCTGCGCCATCTGCTGACTTTGTACCACGCTGTCGGCGACAGGCGTTCGGGCTGCCGTTTGAGGATCGACGATGGCGACATCCAACTCTTCCGTATCATGGATGGCGTGCAGCTTGCCGTCCATTCTGCCGATACCGTCCACATCGGTCATTTTTGCTTTCTGCATGGCAGTGGTAAGGTAGGCGGCGGTATTGTCGAATTCCGTTTCGGACTGGTGGATACCTTCCCTTTGGTTGCATTCGGCCAGCAGGGTTCTGGCTTTTTCGTGCAGGGGTTGCAGGTCGGAAGAGAAAGACAGTTGTGTGTGTCGATACGGCTCATCCCTTTCGTTCCAAGACATCATGTTCGGGTCTTTGTCGATGATTTCGCGGGTTTTGCGATAAATTTCCCGAGTATCTTTCAGGTATTCGTTGGTCTTATGGATTCCGCTTCGGATGAATTTGACGTCCTCGCGGTAGTCTTCAATCATTGTCCGGTTGCGCTGTGCCAATTCCAAGGCAGGTTGATAATTGCGCTCCGAAAGGATGGAATCGCTGCCGGTAAAGTTGCTGATGGAATGCGCCCCCAGATTGACAAGTGCCGAAGCGGCAGTATTCACGGGAGGCATATTGATACTATTGTTGTAGCCCTGCGTCCACAATGAAGTCAGTTCCGATTGCTTGGCAAGAATAATTACCTTGCCGTAATGCGGGGCGGCGGCGGATACGGCATCCGATGCCCGCGCATAGTTGACCACCCTGTTGCCGCCTTCGGGGATGTCTTTGAGTGCGGCCGCGCCGTAGGCATTGAAGGTTACGCCTTCGTGATTGAAGCGGTAGGATTGGATTTGCGCGAGTGCGCCACCAAGGGAATGACCGACTTGGGTAATGTGGGGACGAGCTAGATCAGTATTCTTATTATGGAATTTATCAGCTTCTTTTAGTGCCATCCTCGTCAATTTTGCCGCGTCTTCCTCCTGAATATTGACACGGTCGAGTACCATTTTGAGATCGACTTTGGCATCGATCATCGACTCCGTCCCCCTGTGGGCGACGATGATTTCGTTGGTACGGACATCCTGATAGACTGCACCCTGATAATCCGTTTTGGGGTTGTTGTGGACAGCTAATACTTTATAGCGGTTTCCACCGATAAGGATACTGTCCTCTCCTTGGGTAACAACACGGTCTTCATAAGCATCTGCTGCGAGGTCGGCATATTGCTGTTTGCTTAGCTGGGTCATCATTTAACCTCCTCTAAGGTAACGGTGATAGAAAATAAATTATTTCTCAATTCAGGGGAGTAATCTGTTATGGCATCTCTTCCAAAATCTATATCAGGAGAATCTTTGCTCCCATATGGCAAACCGTCTTCATTCTTATAATACGGATACCCTCGTTTTTGATAATACCTGGTAAGTGTCTTTTTCTCTATCACGCCATTATCAATATCGTAACCGAAGTTAAAAAAAGTTTCTTCCGGTTTACCTGTCGCCTGAAACGCCAGACCGAAACCATAAGTCTGCCAACGGCAAACCCCTTCCCCAAAATAGTCTTCATCCAGTACGGCATCAAGATAGAAAATGCTTTCATATTCATCCTGTCCGATTTGATCGATTTTACTGCTGACTTTTTTTTCAGGATTTGCACGAGCTCCAGCAAGACGACTGATCACATACGAGCAATTCGGAGCTATATACCCGATGTTTAAATCGCTGACCAATTTCATCGGTCCGGGCGCATCGTTAATCTTAATCTTGACGCGGTAGGCTTGTTTCGGTTCGGGGTTCAGTTTGAAACGGGCTTCGGTTTGTTGTTGGATACTCATCTTGTTACTCTCCGAGCAGGCACTGAGGCTTGCGGTTGACAAAAAGGCTGCACTCAGCAGCAGGATAAAAGGTTTCATAAAGTGATCCTTGGCTTCACGAACATATAATCAGGTCGTCTGAAAAAATATATGGAATTATCTATTCGATACTGGCTTTTTTGTATTCCTCATTTTTTGTATAATTAAAGGATTTTTAATATTTTTATAAATGGAGTTAAGGTGGGATTTATACTGTTTATTATGGCTGCGGGCGCATTAGCTGTTTCCCTGATTGCATTGATATGGTTGATTTTTCTTGCATCAAAAAAAGAAATTAACAAAAATATAATAGGATATGGATTTTTGTTATCAATAGTTTCGCATTTGGTTATTTTTCTCAGTTTTGCAGCAATGGGACGATACTGGGTATTCACTCCAATATTATCACACATGAAATATTTGGTTTTTATGCCTTTTTTATTGTCCATACTTATGATGAGTTTCAAAGATGAACTATCGGCTGCATCCAATAAAATTACTTTTTTGAAAATGAAAAATATCCGAAATATTTATAAAATTATCCTAGTAAGTATAATATTTTCTGTCATTATAAGCTGTATCGTGTTGCAATTTTATAAAGACCTATTGGGGTATTTAGGCGCAAAGGTGCATTATTAAATTTTTAAATCAGCATATTAAGGCATAACCCTCCCCTTTTTTTAATTTCCAAAAAAACATCGATTCAATTATTACTTTTTATGTTATCAACACAATAGCAACAATTCGTCTGAAAACCAAACTCCTGATTTTCAGACGGCCTTTCTCCAATTACTATTGTCATTTTTTCAGCGAAGCCTCTGCCACATGCTTCCTCAGCCGCTTGGTAAACGTCCCGTCTTGGTAGTAACGGATTTTTCCCACCTTCGCCGGATGTGCCATGCCTTCGTAAAGGATGATTTCGCTGTCCTGACTCATTCCTTTCAATTCCTGCGGCAGCATCAGCGCGCGCCTCTCTTCGCTTTCGGATACGCTGCGTTCGCGTCCGCGGCTGACGTTCCTCCTTTTCACCGTGGTATAGCCCAGCATCTCGGAGTATTCGTTCGCATCCTGCTGCTCCCTCGGCGTATAGATGATTTGCAGCGCATGGTTGGTGATGATCGTGCGGGCGTATTCTTTGCCGTAAACGGCATCCAGTTGGGCAACGGATTGGATAATCGGAAACAGACGGATGTTGTAGCCCGCCATGTAGCTGACGGAATGGGCAATGATTTCCACCCTGCCTATGCTGGTAAATTCGTCCATCAGCAGCAGGCACTGGTGTTTCAAATCGGGATTGTCCTGTGGCAGCTCTTTGGTGTTTTGGTTGATAAGTTGGGAGAAGAACAGGTTGACGATGACCCTCGATTCGGCAAGTTTGTTGGGCAGGATGCCGATATAGACGGTCATTTTCTTTTTGCGTACGTCGGTCAGCAGGAAGTCGTCAGCGGAAGTGGCGGCGTCAATGACGGGGTTGATCCACGGGTTGAGCGGCTCTTTAAACGTGCCCATGATGGAGCCGAAGGTTTCCTTCTCTTGGGAGATTAAACCGGAAAAGGCGGTTTTGGCTGCTTCACTCAGGAAGGTTTTTTGAGACAGGGAGGTAAAGTATTCTTTGAGTTCGGTACCGTTGCCTGAAGAAAGGCGGTAAATCTTACCTAGAGTGCACGGAGGCTGACTATTGGACAATAAGATGCCGTTGTTGCTTGCTTTTTTGCGGTATGCGTGCTTATCGAACAGGTATAACGAAAACGCCAAAAACGCATTTCTTGCCTGCGCCACCCAGAACTTGTCCCGGCTGTCTCCGTCCGGATACAGCATCGCCGCTATCGACATCAAATCCGATACCCGCTGGTCGGGGTCGGAAGAAACATAGGTAAACGGGTTCCAACGGTGCGTCCTGCCGTCTTCGGCAAACGGGTTGAACAGATAGACTTCCTGACCCAATACCTCCTTGCGGTAGCCGCTGGTCAGGTTGAAGTTCTCCTGCTTGATGTCCAGCACCACGACCGAACTTTTGTAACTCAACAGGTTCGGTATCACGATACCGACGCCTTTACCCGAGCGGGTCGGCGCCGCCAGCAATGCAAACTGCTGGCCGCTGTAATGCAGCAGCTTGCCGTTGTATTTGCCGACGACCAACGAGGTGTCGGACTGTTTGAAAAAGCCCGCCCTCACCAAATCCGCCATCCCCGAAAACCTCGCCTCGCCGTGCAGGCTGCGGGACGGACGCTTCCAAATCGGGATGAGGCAGAACAGCCAAAACAGCAGCGGCAGACCGAAACCGGCATAACCGGAGGTTTTGATTTGGAAGGAATATCTGGCAACCCGAGGAATATCGAGGGTATTGAAATATTGGAACCAGGTCGTCAGCCCCTGCGGCGTTTTAACCAGCCCCAGCCATTTGGTGAGAATGAAACCGGAGAGGTAACAGCCTGCGGCCAATGCCGCCGACAGTAAGATGACCGTAATAATAGTTTTGTTGCGGATAGTCATGATTATTCTGTAAAAAGGAAAATATCGGGTTCAACGGGAAAATGGCTTTGCTCATTTTAGGAAGGCCGTCTGAAAACGGCTTTTCAGACGGCCTTGCCTGTTTTTAATACCTGTTCACACCTCGATACGGTTCGGCGTGAAAGTTTCCCACTTATTGCAGGCGGGGCAGTGCCAGAAAAATACCTGCGATTTGAAATGGCAGTTGCGGCAGCGGTACATCACGCTTTTTTGCAGTTGGCGGCCGACGACGGCGCGCATCATGTCGGCATCGGCTTTCCACGCCGGATTCATATCGCTCAGTTTCAGGCCGAGCAGCCGATACACGCCGTTCAAATCCGGTTTGCGCCGTACAAGCTCGACCGCTGTTTCGGCGGCCGGCCCCTCCCCCTTGAGCAACAGCGATTTTTCGTAAATCACGTTGATCAAATCCAAATCGGGAAAGGTCTCCATATAGCCGATAAGCACGTTTAAGCCTTCTTCCTGCTTTTCCTGTGCGGCATAGGCGTCGTAAAGTTTTTCGCCGACCATGCTCAGATAGGCGTGATTCTGCTGCTCGATGGCGCCGTATGCTGCCACCGCCGCAGGAAAATCGCCCTGTTTGGATTCGATGTCGCCCAGAATCATATTGGCACGGGTACATTTCTTATTGGCATCCAGAGCTTTGCGCACATTGTCGCGGGCGGTTTCCAAATCGGACTTAAACAGGGCCGCCTGCGCCAGTTCGCAATAAAACTGTGCGATTTCAAACTGGTATGTCTGTTCGTCATGGCTCAGAAGCTGCGCCATTTCGATGGCTTTCACCCAGTCGCGGTCCTGCTGGTAGATGCTCATCAGGTGCTGGCGCGCCTCACGCGCCATATTGCCGCCCAGCAGTTCCAGAAAAATCTGCTCCGCCCTGTCGACCAGGCCTGCGCTCTGATAATTCTGCGCCAGTTCGAACAATACCCGCTCCCGTTTGTCGTCCACCGTATCCGGCGAATCGAGCAGCGCGCGGTGCATATTGATGGCTTTGTCGTTTTCCCCGCGCTGGCGGTAGAGTTTGCCCAGCGTCAGGTTCAAATCGTAAGACTGCGGCTGCTGGTCGATCACTTCGGCCAATTCGCGCGCCGCGCGGCCGCTGTTGCGGTCGACCAGCGCGTCAAGGCTTTTATAGAAACCCGTCGGCACGCTTTTGGCCTGTTTCAACACTGTTTTCATATCGATGCGGGCGGCGAACCAGCCCATCGCAAAAAACACGGGCAGCAGGATAATCGGCAGCAGGATGACCCAGATTTCGTTCTCCATATCATTCCTTAGCGGCAGTTCCTGCGGGGGCGGGGGCTGCGTTATCAGGCAGTTTGGCCTGCGGCGCGGCGGTAACCACACGGGCGTTTTTCTTCAGTTCGTTGCGCAGGCGGTTGTTTTCGCCGCGCAGTGAAAGCAGCCGTCCGAACAGGGCGAACATGCCGAGCAGCACGCCGATGACGAACGCGCCGAACAGCACGGCCACCAAAGGCATCTGCATCCCTTGTCCGGGCAGGTAGTTAAACTCGACCGTCTGGATATTGCTGACTGCTAAAAGAAGGAACACCAAGAAAATCAAAACCTTGATAATCAGAAAAAAAATCTTCATAAATACTCCGTGTTTGTTTTTGCACAATATACCGCCACGCCCGCGCCCGCCGACGGCCGCAGCCCGCACGTTTCATTCCATTGCCGTTTTATTGTCAGTATCGCCGCCATGCCGATAACCGCACGGTATGCCTGTCGGCGAACGGAGGACAGTTTAAACCATTTGACCTGTTTAGGATACGGCAAACGGTTAAGGGCGGCATCATAACCGCTTTACTTAACCGAAAAGGCCGTCTGAAACGTTTTCAGACGGCCTTTCAGCCTGCCGGCGGCCAATCAGTCGGCCATGGCCATCAGGCTGGCGTTGCCGCCCGCGGCGGTGGTGTTGATGCTGCACGAGATTTCTTCAAACACCTGCAAAATGTCCAAACCGTTTTCAGACGGCAGGATGCGGACAAGCGCGCCGTCGCGGTTTGCCAGCACCTGTTTGCGCGCACTCGGCAGCGGTTCCAGCGCGGCGACATGGCTGATGCCTGCGGCTTCGGGCTTGTCGGTTACGGCCAGCAGTCCGTCCAGTCTGTCGGCATAAGCGGCCAGCGGGTGATCGGGCAGTACGACGGCCTGCACGCCTGCGGAAGCCAGCGACACCAGCGCAGTGAAGGATGCGGCCAGGCTGCCGCCGTAGAGCCAGACGCGTGCGGGGGCGTGCCAACTCAATACGTTGCGTTCGCCGGTCGGGCCGGAAAGGACGGATTCGGCTTTGCGCAGAGTGCGGACGCGGGACTGGCCCAGCGAAGCGGCGGCGGCCATTTTCCCACTCTGCGGCAGCGGCAGGCCGTGCAACAGGGTTTCGAGGCGTTTGAGCGCGGCTTCGTCCACTTGGCCGATTTTGCTCAGGGTCGGCGCAGTCCATTCTTTCAGACGGCTCAGGCGTTGCAGATAGAAGGAACCGCCCGCTTTGGGGCCTGTTCCCGACAAGCCGTGGCCGCCGAAGGGTTGGACGCCGACGACGGCGCCGACGATATTGCGGTTGACGTAAACATTGCCGGACTCGATGCGGCTGCGGATATGTTCGACCGTGCCGTCTATGCGGCTGTGTACGCCGTGGGTGAGCGCGTAGCCTTTACCGTTAATCTGATCGATGAGTTTGTCCAGCCCGTCGGCGGGATAGCGGACGACGTGCAGCACCGGACCGAAAACTTCGCGCTGCAATTCGCCGAGGCCGTTTAATTCGAACATTATCGGGGCGACGAAGGTGGCGTTGTCGGGATTCACGTTTTCAGACGGCCTGATTTCGTGATACGACTTGGCGATGCCCTTCATCCTGTTGATATGGGCGAGCAGGTTTTGCTGCGCTTCGGTGTCGATGACCGGGCCGATGTCGGTATCGAGCGCAATTGGATTGCCGACGACCAGCTCGTCCATCGCGCCTTTAATCATTTTGACCATGTGGTCGGCAACGTCTTCCTGAACGCACAAAATACGCAGGGCAGAGCAGCGTTGGCCGGCACTGTCGAAGGCGGAATTGAGCACGTCGGCGCAGACTTGTTCCGCCAGCGCGGTGGAATCGACAATCATGGCGTTTTGACCGCCGGTTTCGGCAATCAGCACGGGACTGTCGTCGCGTTTGGCCAGCGTTTGGTTAATCAGGCGCGCAACTTCGGTCGAACCGGTGAAAATCACGCCGCCGATACGCGGGTCCTGCGTCAGCGCCGCGCCTACGTCGCCTGCGCCGAGGACGAGTTGCAGCGCGGAAGTCGGGATACCGGCTTCGTGCATCAGGGATACGGCATAACCGGCTATCAGGCTGGTCTGTTCGGCGGGTTTGGCGACGACGGTATTGCCCGCGGCCAGCGCGGCGACCACTTCGCCGGTGAAAATCGCCAGCGGGAAGTTCCACGGGCTGATGGCAACAATGGTGCCTACGCCCTGAGAACCCTGCGGCAGGGTGTGTTCGGCTTCGTCGGCATAGTAGCGGCAGAAATCGACGGCTTCGCGCACTTCCGCGATGGCGTTGTTCAGCGTTTTACCGGCTTCGCGCACGGCCAGCATCATGAGTGCCGGAGCGTGCCGCTCGAGCAGGTCGGCGAAACGGCGCAGGCAGGCGGCTCGTTCGGCGGCAGGCGTACCGTTCCATGCGGCCTGGGCAGCCACGGCGGCGGCTACGGCTTCCTGCGCCAGCGCGGCATCGGCGAAGCTGACCAAACCGACAACGTCGCTGTGATCGGCGGGATTGCGCACCTGCTGTCCGGCTCCGACCGGACGGCTCTTGCCGTTGACGACGGAGGCCGTCTGAAACTGCTGCGCGGCGGCTCGGTTCAATTCTTGCTGAAGCTGCTGCAACACGTTTTCGTTGCTCAAATCAAAGCCTTGGGAATTCAGACGGCCTTTGCCGTATAAATCGCGCGGCAGCGGCAGCGCGGCGTGCAGGTGGATGCCCTGTTCGGCAATGGTGTCGAACGGGCTGCGGATCAGTTGGTCGATGCTGATTTTTTCGTCGACAATCTGGCTGACGAACGACGAATTCGCACCGTTTTCCAACAGGCGGCGCACCAGATAGGCCAGCAGGGTTTCGTGCGTGCCGACCGGCGCGTAAATGCGCACGCGGCGGCCCAAGTTCTGCGGCCCGACCACTTGGTCGTACAACGTTTCGCCCATGCCGTGCAGACACTGGTGTTCGAAATCCTTGCCTTTGCCCATCTGGTAAATCGCCGCCAGCGTGTAGGCGTTGTGGGTGGCGAATTGCGGGAACACGGCGTCTTGTGCGGAAAGCAGTTTGCGCGCGCAGGCAAGGTAGGAAATGTCGGTGTGCACTTTGCGGGTGTAGACCGGATAGCCGTTCAAGCCGTCCACCTGCGCCCATTTGATTTCGCTGTCCCAATACGCGCCTTTGACCAAGCGTATCATCAGTTTTTGATTGTTGCGGCGGGCAAGGTCGATCAGGTAGTCGATGACGAACGGGCAACGTTTCTGGTATGCCTGCACCACGAAACCGATGCCGTTGTAACCGGCCAGATCGGGGTCGGACACCAGCGCCTCCATCAAATCCAGCGACAGCTCCAGGCGGTTGGCTTCTTCGGCGTCGATATTGATGCCGATATTGTATTTTTTGCCCAACAGATACAGCTCTTTCAGGCGTGGCAGCAGTTCGCCCATGACGCGTCCGTGTTGGGCGCGGGAATAGCGCGGGTGGATGGCGGAAAGTTTGACGGAAATGCCGTTGCCTTCGTACACGCCCTGCCCCGCGGCGTCTTTGCCGATGGCGTGGATAGCCTGCACATAATCGTTGTAGTAGCGGTCGGCATCGGCTTGGGTGTAGGCGGCTTCGCCCAGCATATCGAACGAATAGCGGTAGCCCATTTTTTCGCGTTCCTTGCCGTTTTGCAGGGCTTCTTCGATGGTTTGTCCGGTTACGAACTGCTTGCCCAAGAGGCGCATGGCGTAGTCCACGCCTTTGCGTATCAGCGGCTCGCCGCCTTTCCCCAGCAGCCGGTTCAGCGCCGCACCCAGACTCTGCTCGCTGGTTTGGGTGGTCAGTTTGCCGGTAATCAGCAGCCCCCACGCGGCGGCGTTGACAAACAGCGACGGGCTGTTGTTAAGGTGTTTTTTCCAGTTGCCGTCTGAAAGTTTGTCCGCAATCAGCTTGTTGCGCGTGGCTTTGTCGGGAATGCGCAGCAGGGCTTCGGCCAGACACATCAGTGCCACGCCCTCTTCGCTCGACAGGGAAAATTCGTGCATCAGGGCATCGACGCCGCTGGCCTTGGTGCGGCTGGTGCGTACCTGAGTAACCAAGCGGCGCGCCAGCGTATCGGCGGCCTGCCGCTCTTCGTCGCTCATCTGCGCGCGTTGCAGCATGTCCTGCACGGCCTCGGTTTCGTCGCGGCGGTAGGCATCGGTAACGGCTTGGCGTAAGGAGGTTTGTGTCGGTAATGCAAAATCAAACATGATGTTTCTCCGTTTATCTTAGGTTCGTTGTTTGCAAAACAGGAAGACGGTTGCAATCCGCCCGGATTTCATTTATATGATAACATCTACAACACAAGGCCGTCTGAAAACAATAAGTTTTCAGACGGCCTTCCGGTTTATTTCGCCGCTTTGTACTCGGCATCCGCTTTTTCGAAACGCTCGGTAATGGCGCTTGAAGGTACTTTGTCTATCAGCGATACCAACACCGTAACCAGCGCACAGGCAATAAATCCGGGAACGATTTCATACAAAGTCAGCAGGCCGGTATCGTGTGCGGCCAAGGCAGGTTTCTTCACCCATTCCGCCCATGCCACCACGGTCAGCGCGCCGGCAATCATGCCCGAAAGCGCGCCGTAGGCGGTAATGCGTTTCCACAAGACCGAAAAAATCACCACCGGTCCGAAAGCCGCGCCGAAACCGGCCCATGCGTAAGACACCAAACCCAGCACCTTGCTTTCGGGGTCGGCCGCAATCAGAATCGCGATGACCGCCACCGCCAGGACCATCACGCGCCCCACCCATACCAATTCTTTCTGTTCCGCATGTTTACGCAAAAAGCCTTTGTAGAAGTCTTCGGTAATCGCGCTGGAACAAACCAGCAACTGGCAGGACAAAGTGGACATCACCGCCGCCAGAATCGCGCTCAAAATAATGCCCGCAATCCAAGGGTTAAACAGCAAGGTGGAAAGCGCAATAAAAATACGCTCGTGGTTGCCGTTCATGGAAGAGACTTGTTCCGGATTCGCACCGAAATACGCAATACCGAAATAGCCGACCGCTACCGCACCCGCCAGACACAACACCATCCAAGTCATCCCGATGCGGCGGGCGGATACCAGCGATTTCGCACTTTCGGCCGCCATAAAACGCGCCAAAATGTGCGGCTGCCCGAAATAACCCAGCCCCCATGCGGCGGTGGAAACAATGCCGATAACGGTCGTACCGGCAAACAGGCTACCGTATTCCTTACCCGTACCCGCGGCGACATGCTGGATGGCCGCGCTCATCTGGTCGGCTCCGCCCAAGCTCAGATACACCATCACCGGCGCCAGAATCAGCGCAAAAATCATCAGCGAAGCCTGCAACGTATCCGTCCAGCTCACTGCCAAGAAGCCGCCTAGGAAAGTATAGGCGATGGTCGCCCCCGCACCGAGCCACATCGCTTGGTTATAAGACATGCCGTGAAACAGGCTTTGGAACAGGGTCGCACCGGCAACAATACCCGACGCACAATAAATCGTGAAGAAAAACAAAATGATAATAGCGGAAATCACCTTCATCAGATGCCCGCCTGCACCGAAACGGTGGAAGAAATAATCCGGCAGCGTCAGCGCATTATTGGCATATTCGGTATGCACGCGCAGACGGCCCGCTACCAAAAGCCAGTTGAAATACGCACCGACCACCAAGCCGATGGCAATCCAAGCCTCGTTCAAACCGCTCAGATAAATCGCCCCGGGCAACCCCATCAGCAGCCAGCCAGACATATCCGAAGCCCCCGCCGACATCGCCGTTACAAACGGGCCGAGACTGCGGCCGCCGAGAATATAGTCGCCGAAATCGCGCGTAGAAAAATAAGCGGCCAAACCGATAAGCAGGACCGCTATGAGATAAAGGCCAAACGTAATGTACATCGGATTCATGCAGATACTCCTCAAATTGAACTTACATGACATAAGCAGGCTTCAGCCCGATTTTTTGTTCTGATAAACGGTTTCCGTTTCGCTCGCAACATCCAAACCGCAAAACGAATTTTTTATTGTTTAACAAAAGGATATGCAAATACGGACGTATCAAATTGTAAACATGTTCATGAGCATACCCGAAAAGCCGGAAATTGCAAAGTGCCATGTAGCATTATGTAGTCGAACTCCCTTACCTTTTAAAAAAGGCCGTCTGAAAACCAGTAAAGCAGGTTTTTCAGACGGCCTTTACCTTGCAAAACTCCGACTATCAAGAATATACGCCTTTGGTATTTTCACTTACGCAAAATAGATTAATTTATATTAAATTACGGCAAATTTTGTTTTGTTTTATTTTTTAACCCTTGTTTTTAAAGGAACACTTATGAAAATCACTTTGACCACACTCACACTCTCCGCCCTCCTGCTCACCGGCTGCGGCACACTGACCGGTATTCCCTCGCACGGCGGCGGCAAACGCTTTGCCGTCGAACAAGAACTCGTCGCCGCCTCATCCCGCGCCGCCGTCAAAGAAATGGATTTGTCCGCCCTGAAAGGCCGCAAAGTCGCCCTTTACGTCTCCACTATGGGCGACCAAGGTTCGGGCAGTATTACCGGCGGACGCTACTCCATCGACGCACTGATTCGCGGCGGCTACCAAAACAACCCCGACAGTTCCACCCAATACAGCTACCCCACCTACGATACTACTGCCACCACTAAAGCTGACGCACTTTCCAGTATTACCACTTCCACATCGCTCTTAAACGCCCCCGCCGCCGCCCTGACTAGAAACAGCGGACGCAAAGGCGAACGGTCTGCCGGACTGTCCATCAACGGCACGGGCGACTACCGCAACGAAACCCTGATTACCAATCCCCGCGACGTTTCCTTCCTGACCAACCTCGTCCAAACCATCTTCTACCTGCGCGGCATCGAGGTCGTACCGCCCGAATACGCCGACACCGACGTATTCGTAACCGTCGACGTATTCGGCACCATCCGCAGCCGTACCGAACTGCACATCTACAACGCCGAAACCCTTAAAGCCCAGACCAAGCTCGAATATTTCGCCGTTGACCGCAACAGCCGAAAACTGCTGATCAAACCCACTTCCGCCGCCTACGAATCCCAATACAAAGAAAAATACGCCCTTTGGACCGGCCCTTACAAAGTCAGCAAAACCGTCAAAGCTTCAGACGGCCTGATGGTCGATTTCTCCGACATCACCCCCTACGGCGACACGACCGCCAAAAACCGTCCCGACTTCAAACAAAACAACGGTAAAAACCTCGACGTCAGCGACGAAGTCATCCGCCGCCGCGAAGGAGAATAAACCGTGAAACCGCTGCGCAGACTGACAAACCTCCTTGCCGCCTGCGCCGTAGCGGCGGCTGCCTTCGGGCAGCCCGCCCTCGCGGCGGAATTGGCTAAAGACCCTTTCATTACCGATAACGCCCAACGGCAGCACTTCGAACCCGGCGGCAAATACCACCTTTTCGGCAACCCGCGCGGCAGCGTCGCCAACCGCACGGGCAAAATCGATGTAACCCAAGCCTACACCCACCAAATGGGCAACCTGCTCATCCAGCAGGCAAACATCAACGGCACAATCGGCTACCACACCCGCTTTTCAGGACACGGACACGAAGTCCACGCCCCCTTTGACAACCATGCCAGCCGCAGCGCAAGCGAAGAAAAAGGCAGCGTCAACGAAGGCTTTACCGTATACCGCCTCAACTGGGAAGGACACGAACATCATCCCGCCGACGGCTATGACGGCCCGCAGGGCGGCAATTACCCCAAACCTACGGGCGCACGCGACGAATACACCTATAACGTTAACGGCGTAGCCCGCAGTATCAAACTCAATCCGACCGACACCCGCGACGTCAGACAACGCATATCCGACAATTACAGCAACCTCGGCAGCAATTTCTCCGACCGCGCCTATGAAGCCAACAGAAAAATGTTCGAGCACAATTCCAAGTTCGACCGCTGGGGCAACAGCATGGAGTTTATCAACGGCGTCGCCGCCGGAGCGCTCAACCCCTTTCTCAGCGCAAGCGAAGCCTTGGGCATAGGCGACATACTGTACGGAACGGGTTATGCCATAGACAAAGCAACGATGTACGGCATCTCGCCCCTGTCGGCGGACGGCAAACTGACCGCCATCGGCGGCTTGGGCGGTGTGGCGGGCTTTGAAAAAAATACACGTGAAGCCGTTGACCGGTGGATACAGGAAAACCCCAATGCCGCCGAAACCGTCGAAGCCGCCTTCAACGTTGCCGCCGCCGCCAAAGCCGCGAAGTTGGCGAAGGCGGCAAAACCGGGGAAAGCCGCGGTTAGTGGGGATTTTTCAGACTCCTACAAGCATAACACTGCTTCAAGATTATCTCAGTCTGTAGATGGAGAAATGTTTCAAACCCGCAATGTTGATTTTAAAGCAAAATCTATTGGGACTAAAATTCATGATGGAGCTCAAGGGAAACATATTTCGGGACATAGAAACTACATTGAAGGTAAGAGTACTTTAAATCAAAACATTAATCCTCAAGAATTGTTGAACGGAATACATTCAGGTGCTTATCCAGTTATTTCTAAAGGAGCAAGAGGAAATCCTGTTGTTGATTTTGGGTATCCTATAGGTAGCGATGGGAAATCAGGCTTAAGTACCAATTTTGGTACGATTCATTCAGGTAAAAATGGAGTTCACATTGTTCCGGCTAACCCTAAAACCATTAAAAAGGTGCAATAGTTATGAATATATTACCAAGCTGGCTGCGAGTCGGTATGAATATAGCAATGCTGGGCATGATACACTCAGATATCAGGTTAATTACCGTAGATTACGAGGAAGGAAGAAGGTTTTTAAAAATCAAAAATTATTTATCAAGAGAAGCCATCACAGAAGACCATGAAGATATGGAATATTTGATTACAGAGTTATGGTCTATGTGTGGAGAATATTTTGATGAAGCTGACTTTGAATGTATTTATTCTAATCATTCTTCTATGGAGTTAAACCAAATAAATGGTGCAGTATTCAGGAGAAAGGAATTAATTTCGCAAGCGTAGGTTAGGTTAAAAAACCAACAATCACAAGGTCTTCTGAAACCGTGTTTAATTTTCAGACAACCTTTCCTTCATTTGAAACAGAATATTGAGAACTAAGTTCTTCAAAAATCCTACCCTACCCCTACCCTTTCCACGGCAGCACCTTGGTTAAAACGGCAGACGGCTAAAAAGCTATTGCCCGTATCCGAGTCGGCGACCGCGTCTTCGCCAAGGACGAAGCAAGCGGGGAAACTGGATACAAACCCGTTACCTCCCGATACGGCAATCCGTATCAAGAAACCGTTTACATCGAAGTTTCAGACGGCCTCGGTAAAATACAAACCCTCGTTTCCAACCGCATCCACCCGTTTTATTCGGGCGGCAAATGGATTAAAGCGGAAGATTTGAAAGCGGGAAGCAGGCTGTTTGCTGAAAACGGTGCAGAGCAGACCGTTCAAAGCGTTATCGTTAAACCAGAGCCGCTGCAAGCCTACAATCTGACCGTTGCCGACTGGCATACTTACTTCGTCAAGGGTGATAAGGCGGAAACGGAAGGAGTTTGGGTTCATAATGAGTGTCCATATGGAGAAAAATATAGGACAGAAGTTGGTTCTTATACTAATACTCATGAAAGTGGTCGAACTTATTCTGGAAAGGGCACAAGACAACGTTCCCAAATCTCTGGAGCAAGAGAAGCTAGGGTTAATAATGACCCTCATATAGCTACAGATTTTACTCCTGCCAAAAATAATCGAGAGGCATTCAAAGATGAATCTAGAAGAATTGACGCTCACGGTGGCCCCACAAAGTACCAATAATTACAATCGAATTGAAAGTCCGGGGAAAAAATATCGAAAACAAGATGGAGATTAAAAATGATTGTTGACGAAAAATCTACTTCAGATGTACTGAAACAATATCAAGAACTAGGGTTTGATTTGACAAAATCGATGATAATAGAGTTTTTTATAGAGGGTTCTCAAAAGAATCTGCAATCAATAGAAAGTCAACTCTTTTCTTATCGGCAAGATTTTCAAATCAGTATTGAGCAAAATGAATTCGGAGAAATGTGGACTTGCTATTGTTCCGTCAATATTGTCCCTTCTCTTGAAAACATTTTAGCTATTGAAACTACGTTATTTGATATTGCACAAAAAAATGATTGTACTTATGAAGGTTTTGGTTCTTATGGGAACTAAACAAACATAGGCTTTCGAGATACAAAACTCCGCTTAAGCCGCCCGAAAAGGCCGTCTGAAAATATTTTTCAGACGACCTCACATTCCTAACTCTTTTTATTCAATCTAATCATGCGCATTATTAAAAATATCCTGCTTACTTCTTTCCTCGGACTGTTTGTTTTTTGGCTCGGTTCAGGTATTTTGTTTGAAATCAACCCCAAATGGTTTATGAGTGAGACGGCAGTAGAAACTCCGGAAAACCCCAACCGTTTTGTCGGCTCCATCGCTGCTTTTCTGCGAGGAGAAAACAAAAATCCGTCGCTTCAAGCCGCTGCGGCTCTGATGGAATCGTCTATGGGCCATACTGTCGATACGACGGAATTTAAAAGGAAAGGGACGTTATCCATCGAAGACAAACCTTTTACTTCGATTGCCGATTTCCTCTCCGTGTCACGAAAACTTGATTTTCTGAAGGGAAAATCCGATTGGTATACCAATGAAGAAACCGACGGTAGCTACCGTTCCAACACCAACTATTACCTTTTCCAAAACGTACTGATAGAAGCTAAGGATTCGTTTACCAGGATTGGCGACGAAAGAGACAGGTTGGATGTTGTTTTTACTTATCTGAACAACCGCCCGCTATCAGCAGAAATCGTCCGCTTCCGAGGCGGGCCGGGACGGGAGGAATCTAAAGCCGTATGGAGCATCAGAACTATATGGCAGCCCGACGGTTCTGTTTTTACGCAGAAAACCGACGGAACAGTCGACATTTCCGGATATAAGGAATGCGGCCGCTGTTATCAAGATGCCCTAGCCTACGCCGATAAGGCCGAATTTGCCGCTTTTAAAACGCAGTATGTGAAACAGGCCAGAGAAAAAAGCAATCGGATTGCGGCAAACAGGACTTCGTCCGTCAATTACCAGAACATGCCCGAAATCATGCCGAAAGGAATGTCTGCAAACAGTTTGGTGGTAGGTTACGACAAACAACACCGGCCGGAAAAAATTTACTGGAGCTACGATAATGGAAAAAGGCGGCAGAGTTTTGAATATTATTTGGAAAACGGCCGCCCCTTTATGGCGCAGTCTTCCTCCGTTCCTTTGACCGAAGACGGCGAAACTGCCGATTTCAATGCCGAACCACGCATTCAAACTTGGTTTATCCATGATGGGAAAATATTAAAAGAAGAACTCAGCAATACGCCGCCGGATCATCCTTTGAAAATAACTTCGTTGAACAGCGATATTCAACGTTATGCCGATGCGGCGGCCAAACGGCAGAAGTAACACGCAAAAAAGCAGGGACGGCAGCCCTGCTTTTTTTCAGACGGCCTAAAACCTCCGTCATTCGAACGGAAACAAACTTTCCAGCTACTCAGACAAAATTTTCCGGTATAACTGCCCGTAGCGGGTTGCCGAAAGCGTCCAACTGAAATCCTGCCTCATCGCGGTAGCGCGGACGTTTGTCCATATATGTTGCTGCTTCCACAAATCAAAGGCCGCCTGCAAGGCTTGTCGCAAGTCGGCTGCCGTTGGCTGGGTAAAGACGAAACCTGTCGCCGTGCCGTTTTGGATATTTTCCGCACAAGCATCGACCACCGTATCCGCCAAGCCGCCGGTTGCGCGTACCAACGGCAGAGTACCGTATTTCAAACCGTATAACTGCGTCAAACCGCAAGGTTCAAACCGGCTGGGGACCAAAATGACGTCGCCGCCGGCAATCATCAGGTGGGATAATGCCTCGTCGTATCCGATTTTAACGGCGATATGCTGCGGGTTGTCTTCCGCCAATTTGCGGATTCCGTCCTCCAGATGCGGCGCACCCGAACCGAGAATCGCGAGTTGCCCGCCCTGTTTGACGATTTCGTCGGCGCTTTCCAACAACAAATCCACGCCTTTTTGTTCCGTCAAACGGGTAATCATGACAAACAGCAAAGCGTCGGCTTGCTGCGGTAGGTTGAAATAGGCTTGTAACTCCGCCTTATTTTTTTCTTTGCCGCCCATGTCTTCCGCTCTATATGCGTGCCGGATGTATTGATCGCCGTCCGGATGCCAGATTTTTTCATCGACGCCGTTCAAAATACCGACCAAACGGCCTTCCCGATACTGTGCCGACAACAATCCTTGCAAGCCGTAGGCAAATTCCGGCGTGGTAATCTCTCCGGCATAGGTAGGGCTGACTGCCGTAACCGCGTCGGAATAATAAACACCGGCTTTCAAATAGGAAATTTGTCCGAATAATTCCAAACCGTGCATACGGAACATGCTTTCCGGCAACCCGATTTCGGTTAAATGGCGGCTGTTGAACTGGCCTTGATAGGCCAGGTTGTGGATGGTAAAAACCGATTTCGCCGGCCGGCCCTCATTAAACAGATAGGCCGCCGCCAAACCGGCGTGCCAATCATGTGAATGTACGACTTCCGCGCGCCAAAATCCGTCCAATCCGGCAGCCAACTCCGCACCGACCTTACCGAGCAGGGCAAAACGTTTATAGTTGTCGGCATAATCGGCATAACCGGCATCGTGATAAGGATTTCCTTCGCGGGCATATAAGTGCGGCGCATCTATCAGATAAATGCCGATGCCTTCATATTCGCCGTAGCGCAAAACGATATGTCCGGCAAAATTATCAAATTCAGCCACGACGTCGGTTTGCGGAACCCCTGCCGAAATGGCGGGATAGGCCGGTAATAAGATACGGGCGTCAATACCGATTTCTTTCTGGGCAAAGGGCAACGAACCCATCACGTCGGCCAAGCCGCCGGTTTTCAGCAACGGATATAATTCCGAACAAACATGCAATACTTTCATTTATTTTCCCAACCGTTAAATAATCTATTAATTCATCCGATGCGCCGACGCGCACCCTGAAACCGGCGCATATTTTCCGCAACACGCCCGGCTAATATGCGCCGCCGGCAATTAAAGGTTCCAAAGCTGATTGTGCTTTTAGTCCAAATGTCCTTCTTCGGGTACGTTTCCGCCTTCCAGCCGTTTCAGCATAGCGGGGGTGACGAGGACGACTTTGCCACTTGAGCTTACGCGGAAGCGTTTGCGGTCCGATTCCTTATCGACACCGATGCGCATACCGTCGGGAATGACGCAATGCCGGTCGATAATGCAATGCCGTAAAATACAGTTTTTGCCGATGACTACCTCAGGCAGCACGACGGAATGGTCAATGCTCGAACCTTCGTTGATTCTAATCCGGTCAAACAATACGGAATAACTGATGGACGCATCGGTAATCACGCAGCCTCCGCCGATAAGGGAATTGTCGACCGGCTTGATGTTGGCGTTTTTATAGAAAAATTTCGACGGGTAAGACTGCACCGGATTGCCCCGAATCGGCCAGCTCTGATCGTAAATATCCAGTTGCGGATTCTCGGAAACGAGGTCGATGTTGGATTGCCAGAAACTGTCCAACGTGCCGACATCGCGCCAGTAAATATCGCCTTCGGTATTGCGCCCCATACAGGAGCGGCTGAACGGATGGGCATACAGGGTGCCTTCTTCCAAGCATCTGGGCAGCACGTCTTTACCGAAATCATGAGATGTGTAAGGCGTGTTCACTTCCCTGTTCAACATTTCATAAAGATAATCCGCGTCAAACACATAAATACCCATCGATGCCAAGGAAACATCCGGTTTGCCCACCATGGCCGGCGGATCTTTCGGCTTCTCCACGAAATCTTTTACTTTCAGGTTTTCATTCACCGCCATCACCCCGAATTCGCTGGCCTCGGAACGCGGCACTTCGATACAGCCGACGGTACATCTTGCGCCGCTGTTGACGTGGTCCAACAGCATCTGGCCGTAATCCTGTTTATATATATGGTCGCCGGCCAGAATCAGAATATATTTCGGCTTATAGTGGTCGCGGATAATCGCCATATTCTGATACACCGCGTCCGCCGTGCCGCGATACCAAGTGGAATCGTCGATTTGCTGGCGGGCCGGCAGCATATCGATAAACTCCCCGCGCTCCTGCGGCAGAAACGACCAGCCTTTTTGCAGATGGCGCAATAAAGAATGGGCGGCATACTGGGTAATGACACCGATATGGTTCAATCCGGAATTGATACAGTTGGACAGTGCAAAGTCGATGATACGGCGGTTACCGCCGAAATAAAGTGCGGGTTTGGCACGTTTATCCGTCAGCTCGTGAAGGCGCGAACCCCGGCCTCCCGCCAAGATGAGGACAAGCGTGTCTTTGGCAAGAGTGTATTTGCTGGAAACTTGGGAAAGATTATTATTCATAGCGAACTCCATTCTTTGTTATCACGACTGAGGGCAAATTTGGTACCGCGGATACATGCCGAATCTGAAACGTCTTTTGCAGTATCCGCAGCAGCGGTTTGTGTATCATGATGTCTGTGATTGAAGCAGAACCGTTGCTTTCCAAAGGAGGCGCGGAACGGCAAGGCTTGCGGTTCGAAAAATTTACCGAACCCGCCCTTTATTTTTAATCGCTATCTTGGATAGGTTACATTATATTTTGACGGTTTTCCCGCCTGACTCCATTAATTAATATCAAATCACGCTAAATCTTATTTTAATTTGTTTAGTTCCCGCCGAACTAGGCAAGCGCACCGACAGCCGCCATACAAAAAAGCGGGGTTCCGCACGAACCCCGCCCTCTTTTTTTCAGACGGCCTGATTTCAGACGGCCTGCCTTTTTTCACAAAGCAATCCGGCCTCCACCCAATCGTCTCCGCCGGGCAAAACGATGCGCGAGACCATTTTGTCCATATCCTTCAGATAACCGTTGGAGCGGCTGCTGTTGATGAGCACGACGACGATTTTCGGGTTTTCACCCAACCAATAGCCAGCGAGGGCGCGCACGTCTTTGAGCGTGCCTGTCTTCAGGCGCAGGGGCAGCCCCGCTTGGCGGAAGCGTTTTTTCAGCGTGCCGTCGGTGCCCGCAATCGGCAAAGTGTTGACGAAGTCTTGTTTGAACGGGCTGAAATAGGCTTTTTCCAGCACCTGCCCCAACATTCTGGCGGTGGCCCGCTCTTTGCGCGAAAGGCCGGAACCGTTTTCGAGGACAAGCTGCCCTACGTTGTCCACGCCTGCCGCGGCCAATTCGTTTCGGACGGTGTTTTTGGCAGCTTGCACGGTAAGGCCGTCTGAACTGTGTTCGCCGAGTTTTAAAAAGACGGTACGGGCAATCAGGTTGTTGGAATGCTTGTTCATTTCGGTCAGCACTTCGGCCAGCGGTTTGGACTGCGAACCGGCGAGGACGGCGGCGCCGGCAGGTGCCGCAGCGGTCTTGAGGCCGTCTGAAATCGTACCGCCCGCCTTACGCCATTGATTGACGAAGCTTTTTTCGGCATAAACTTGCATAGACAGCATATTGACGAACATTTCCTGACCGAGGCAGCTTTCAGGAATTTTGCCGCTGGCGTGCAACACGCCGCCCGTATATCTGGCGCGCATGTAGTTTTGCAGGGCGTTGCAACCGGCAGCCGAACCGGTAATGCTGACTTGGTTTTTCAAGGCAATCTCCGGCAGCGGCGGATTGGTGGTGATGTCTACGCCGCCGGCAGTGCCGCGTTCGGGTTTGACCCATACGACTTTGTACGCCAGCATATTCGGGTCGGGCGCGGTCATAAACGCCTCGCCCGCGTCGCTGCCGAAATCGTCCGCGCTGCTGGTTTCGCCCCACACGCTGCGGTCGAGCACCAGCCGGCCGTTGATATGGACGATGCCTTTGTCGCGCAACTGTTGCTGAAGGGCGACCAGTCCGTCTTGGTCGAGCATGGGGTCGCCGCTGCCTACCCAGTAGATGTCGCCCTCCAGCGTATCGCCGTTCACACGGCCGTCGCTTTTCAATTCGGTCGTCCAGCGGTAATCCCTGCCCAATGCGCGGAACGCGGCAAAGGCGGTTACGAGCTTCATGGTCGAGGCGGGGTTCATAGATTCGTCTGCGCGGTGTTCTTCTATGATCCGGCCGCTTTGCAGGTCTTTGACGTAAACGGATATTTCTTCCGGCGGAATACCGCCGAAATCCAAAGCGCGGGCATTCAGCGATAACGCGCAAAGCAAAAGTGCGGCGGTTGTTCGGAGCTTCATGTTCGGTTTTCCCTGTGTTACGGTGGAACTGATTATTCAAATATTAATTATAAGGCAAGGCCGTCTGAAACAGAAATGTCCGGCCGTTTTCAGACGGCCTTACGGCGCCTTCAGACGGGTTGCGAAAAACACCATCACCGCGCCCAACACCAGCGCGCTACCCATCGCCAGATGGATGCCGTCGAGCATGGCTTGTTGCGGCGAGGCGGCAGAGGACAGTTTCTCGCCGATATTGGTCGCGCCGACGAAAAATGCCGCACCGACCGCGCCGGCAATCGGGTTGATGGTGGTCAGAATCGCCGCGCCGTGGGGATTGAGTT
>ERZ773011.88-NODE-88-length-23195-cov-7.407_pt1 | contig 23195 bp, 20 predicted proteins | sample MGYA00580662_ERZ773011 | MGnify/ENA primary metagenome ERZ773011 (study PRJEB29015, sample SAMEA2738118) | human oral metagenome | biome: human oral; feature: human-associated habitat; material: saliva | place: China | collected 2169 ... | reverse complement strand
TGGGCTCGTTGTCTGGCCGAGCTCCGGTGAGCGACGAGGGCGCGCAACCGCGCATCTGCCTGTACCGTGACCTGGACCCCGCGGGGCGCGGCGACGTGCCCGACCCGTGGTACGGCGGCCACCAGGACTTCCTGGACACCCTCGAGGTCATCGAGCGGGTCACGCCGACGATCATCGCCCTGGCTCGCTGAGCGGCGGCGGGCGCGGGAGTCCTGCGTCATGAGCTGCGTGCGCGAGGCCGTGGCTGTGCTTGTCGGCATGTGTTCGTGGATAGGTTGTGGGCACGCGGATAGGTTATGAATACGCGGATAGGCTAATAACCTATCCGCAAGCGCGTCACCTATCCGCGTCACCTATCCGCGTCGCGTCGCGGCGGTAGGGTGCAGCACGCGGGCGGCCACCTCTCGGTAGCCACCCGCGTGGATGCTGGTGAGCTGTTCGCTGCGCCGCTTACTGCAACGCCCCGATAGGCTGCTCAGTCCGGAAGAGCTGCCCCGGCCTCGGCGAGGAGGGCGCGGATCTGGTCTTCGACGCCTTTGGTGCCGCGGCCGACCTCGCGCAGCTGGCCGTCGGCACCCGCAATGTAGTGCGTGGGCCAGGCGGTCGCGCCGTAGGTTTGGAACGCCGCCAAATCCGGGTCCAGCGCGACCGGGTACGTGATGCCCAGCTTCTCGATCGCGCCGCTCACCACGGAGGGGTCACGGTCGTGGGGCTGCTGCGGCGAGTGGACCCCGACCACGACCAGGCCGTAGTTCTTGTACTTCTCGTAGATGCGTTCCAGCTCGGGGATTTCACGCTGGCAGTTTGTGCACGAACTCGACCAGAAGTCCACGAGTGTCACCGTGCCGGTGGGCTGGCCGAGGGAGTTCATCCACTCGGAGGCGTTGATCTCGGGCAGAGTACCGCAGTCCTTGCTGGTGCCGCGGGCGCACTGGGCGAAGTCGCCGCTGGCCTCGACCTCGGTCTCGGGGTCGCAGGCACCGGTCTCGCATGCCTCGCCCGCATCCGCCTGGAGGGACGCCGTGTAGTCCGGGAGCATGCGCTGCAGGGCGGCCGGCGCGTCGGTCGCGATGCCGATCGCCAGGGCGATCATGGCGACGCCGGCGGCGATGCGCAGGGGGCGCTGGTGGGCCTTCAGGCTCGCGGCCACGCCCGAACCCGCCAGGGCCACGGCGAGCAGCGGGATCGACAGGCCGACCGCGAAGGAGACCGCCAGACCGACGATGCGCCACGTCACCTGGCCCGTGTTTGAGGCGACGATGACCGAGGCCAGCACCGGCCCCGCGCAGGGGACGAACGCCGCGCCGAGCACCAGGCCCAGGCCGAATCCTGCGCTGTCGCCCGTCGTACGGGGTGCCAGGCGCGCGAAGGGCCGCTCGAGGACCTCCATGACCTTCGGGACGATCATGCCGATGCCCACGGCCACGAGCAGCACGATACCCGCCCAGCGGATCGCCGTCTGCGGTAGGTGCAGCAGGCTCAGCAGCGCCGAACCCGTGACCGTGATGAGCATGAACGACGTGACGAGGCCGGCGACGATCAGGAGGGGACGGCGAGCGATGCTCGGGGAGTCTTCGACCTTCTTCGCGGTGACAGCGGGGGAGGAACCGCCCTTGCCCAGGCTCACGCCGGGCGCGACGCGGAAGAGGCCGGGATCGACGGCGTTGGTCGTGTGCTCAGAGGACGAGGCCGTGGAAGCCTTCGCGGAATCTTTGCCGCCCGCGGCACCGAGGAACAACACGGGCAGGACAGGCAGGATGCACGGGGAAATACCCGTGACGAGACCACCAAGAAGACCAAGCGAGAGGAACATAGGTTCACCTTACTTGGTATAGGTGAGAAAAGCGCGTGACGTGACGGCTACACGCATGGATACGTCAGATGTGATGACTCGATACCACACGTCGCATGCAATTTCCCCGCGCGTATGTTGAACGCTCAAACAAGATCGTTGAGATCATGCGGATTGTGAGGGGTTGTCGCACGTCCCCAGGGGAATTGTGCGTTACATTACAGGGATAGCACCAGGTCTGCGCGGGCCTTCGTGCGCTCCACGAGCGCCATGTTCGCCGCGTCCACCGTGCGCACCCAGTGCGCAGCATCCGCGCGATCACGCCCAAAACTCACGTGCCGATCAATGAGGCGAGAGGCCAACTCCTCAAACGGCGTATCAATGTAGACGAGCATATCAACAAGCCCACGCACGTCCGCCCACCCGGGCAACTCCAACCCCAGGTAGTTCCCCTCGGTGATCACAACGCCGTCGACCTCGATGGCGGCAGACGCGGCGACGGGTTCGTGCAGGTCGCGCCGGTAATCGGGGGCCAGGACGATGCCGTCCGCGCGGCGCACACGCCCAAGCATTGCCACGTATCCGCCCACGTCAAAGGTATCGGGTGCGCCCTTATGGTCGGCCAGTCCGCGCTCAGCCAGCAGCGCGTTCGACATATGGAAGCCATCCATCGGCACCAGGCCTGCAACCGCAATGCCCGCCTCGGGCAGGGCGACCGCCAGCTGCGCCGCAATCGTGCTCTTCCCAGTCCCAGGCGGGCCAGTCAACCCCAGCACGCGCACGGGGTCGTCGCTGCGAGCGCGCTCAGCCACGGCCTCGACGATGCGCGTCGTGATCGACGAAGCCTGCGTGCCCACCTGCGCCTCGCTCACGGCTTAATGACGGGCAGAGTCGACCAGGGGAAGTTAATCCACTTGTCGGTGTGCGCCCACACGTAGTCCGGCTCGATGATGGAGACAGGCTTCTTATAGATGACGGCGCTGCGGGCCTCCACGCGGACCGAGGCGGAGCCGTCCAGAGACAGGCCGTGCTCGTCGATGAGGTCCATAACCATCTTCAGGGTCTTGCCGGAGTCGGCGACGTCGTCGACAACGAGGACGCGCTTGCCGTCCATCGCGGAGACGTCCATGAGCGGGGGGAGAAGGACGGGTTCGGTGAGGGTTTCGCCGATGCCGGAGTAGAACTCGACGTTCATCGTGCCGATGGCCTTGACGTCCATCGCGTAGGCAATCGCGCCCGCAGGGATCAGGCCGCCGCGGGCGATGGCGACGATCAGGTCCGGGATCCAGCCGGATTCGACGATCTGCTGGGCGAGCTCACGGGAAGCGCCACCGAAGCTTTCCCAGGTGAGGACCTCGCGGTCGGGAGCGGTTGTGGCGTCGGGGCTGGCGATTGTACCCATGGCTTCCTTCTCTCGGGAGTTGTTGGGAACAAGGGTATCGCCGTCGGGCGTGTGTGTGCGCGCTTGCGCGCGCGTGGGCCTATGACGTGGGCAGATGCACGCCGCTGATCGAGGCGAGTTCTCGCTCGTAGGCGCGCCCGGGCGAGGCCGGGGTCCCGTGATGCTCCCACGTGAGGATCAGCGCGGGGTCGAAAAAGCGCGAACACAACCCGCACGAGGAGACGCGGCGAGGTGCCCGGTAGAGGTGGCGCTTGGCCCCGCAGCGCGGGCACGTGCCCACCCAGGGCGCGTCCGGTGCGGGTAGGGATGAGGACAGTCGAGCGGAATCCGGCGCACCGAGGGCTCGGGCTGCCCGCTTCCACGCGGCGTCATGCCCGTGGGCGGGACCGACCAGGGCATGGGCGATCTCGTGCAGGATCACCCCCCGGATCGTCTCCTCGTCATACAGGTCGGTGAGCGGCCCGGACAGGCTGATCGTGCGCGCGCCGTGCGTGCAGGCTCCGGCCCGCCGCCTCGCGTTGTCGAAACGGAAACGCCAGCCGGTCAGCCCCGCGGCGTCCATCAGGGTGCGCGCGAGGGCGCGTGCGTCCTCCCGTTTCATCGTGCCCCTGCGAGCACGCCGAGGAGGCGCTTCATGGAGACCTTGTTGGGTGTTCCCAGGGTCTGGGCGAACATGGAGACGCGCAGCTCCTCGGCCATCCACCGCGCCTGCGTGAGCGCGGCGGCGGCGCGGGCCTCGTAGGGGCGACGCTCCAGGGCCTGCCGCGCGGCGGCGATGTCGGCCTCGGCCTGGTGGATGCGGTCCATGTCCTCCAGGTCGCGACCCAGCGCCCCCGGCGAGGAGGCGGCGCGCTCGATGCGCACGGCCCCGGCGCGCAGGTAGCGGGCCAGGTGCGGGAGCGCGAAGGCGGGCGTGGCCGACACGAAGCCCTCGTAGAGCAGCGTCTTTCCGTGGAGGGCGACGTCTCGCGTCGTCTCTTCCAGCGACGCCTGGGGGTGGGAGCGCACGGCGGCGTCGGCCTCGGCGCTGGCTTCCAGGGCTCGCACGACGTGGGAGAGGATCTGATAGACGCGATCCTCGTGCGCGTCGCGCGCGGCCGCCACGAGGGTCTCGAAGGCCTCGGGGTCGCGCACGTCGGCGGGGGTGCTTAGCTCGTCGACGAGGGATAGGGCCGAGGCCAGCTGCGCGTCCGCGACCAGGGCCGCCGTGTCCGCGTAGGGGGAGGCTGCCAGCATGAGGGCCTCGCGGCCCGTCCAGCGCGTGGTCACGCGGTTCGTCGCCAAGGCGACGCGGGTAAGCAGCAGCCGGGCGAGGCCGGCGCGGTGCTCGCGGTCGGCCTCGGCGGCGCTGGCCATGACGCGCACGCCCGCCGCCGGGGCCGCGGCGCTGCCTTGGGGGACCAGCGCGGGGAACGCCCGCAGCGTCATCGCGGACGAGGTCTGGGTGATCGAGCGAGGCAGGGTAGGCATCTCGGTGATGGCGTCCGCGTGGAAGGTGGGGTCCGGGGACGAGGCCTGGGCCGCGTCGCGGGGTCCGTTGCTCGTCGCGGTCGTGCTGTTAGGTGAGGTGGAGGGATTCTCCCCACTGTGTGATCCCGTGGAACTGTCGGTGGGGGAGGATGCTCCACTCGTGGTGCTGTTCGTGCCAGTGGTTGCGGAGCGCTTGCCTCCGCGTTCACGCTTGTTTCTGTGCGCCTGCTTCTCGCTGGCCTCCTCGAGGGCTGCGCGCACGGCTGTGCGCACTGCCTTGTTCGCATCGTGTGCGAGGGAACGCTGCAGGTAGGCCAGGTCCTTGCCCGCGCCCAGCTCCTTGCCCGACGCGTCGGTGACGACGAAGGTCATGCGCAGGTGATCGGGCAGGTGGGCGCGCGCGTGCGCGAGGTCCGCTTCGCTCAGGTCCACGCCGCGCAGGACGCGCACCGCGTGGGCGAGGGCATCCAGGACGGGGCCGTCGGTGAGCGCGCGGCGCGTGGGGGCAGCTGCGGTAGCGGTGCCGGGGGCATTGGTAGATGTGGCATCCGCACCGGTCGCGCCGGAAGCTGCGGCTCCCGCGTGACTCGCAGGGCAGGTGACCGTGCTTGGCTGCGCAGCCGCGCCCCTCGCGCCTGCGCTGGTCGCGTCACCCGCGCTCGCGGACGCCGAGGCCTGTTTCTTGGCACCCTTCGTGGCGTTTTTCTTCGGCGAGTTGCGCGTCGACAGCTTGCCCGACGTCGCGCCCCACGCGGCCAGGCGGCCCATCGCGGCGTCCAGGCTCAGGGGGTCCGGCTCGTCGGACTGGGCGGTCTTCTTCCCGCCGCCCGCCCCGGCTGCGCCCGCGGAGCTGTCCGCTGACGCCGCCACGGCCTCGATCGGCTCGTCGCCCGCCTGCTCGATCCAGCGTGCGACCGACGCAGCCACGTCCGGCGCGGGGGCCAGCAGGCGGCGCACGCCCTTGGGCAGGGCGCGGATCGCCTCGGTCAGCAGGTCCTCGCGCATGCCCGGCACCAGCCAGTCCGTGCCCTTATCGCTGACGCGTTCGAGCACCTCGATTGGGATGTGCATCGACACGCCGTCGCGCGGGCTGCCCGGCGCGAACTCGTAGCTCAGCGTCAGAGACAGGTCGCCGCACTGCCACCGATCCGGGAAGCCGTCGCCGGAGGTCGCCTCGCGCGGCATCAGCAGGGACGCCGGGTACATCAGCAGGTCCGGATGCTCCCGGCGCTCGTCCTTCCACCAGCGGTTGAATGCCGCCGCGCTGGTGACGTGCTCGGGGATCAGGTCGTCGAAGAAACGGAAGCGAGCCTGCTCGTCCGCGACGAGGCCGTGGGTGCGGCTGCGGCGCTCAACCTCGCGCGCTTGCTCCACCAGGGCCTCGTTTCGGCGCTGGAAACCGTGCCTCTCCCTCCACTGGCCATCCACCAGGGCGTTGCGAATGAACATCTCGCGGGCCAGCTCGCGGGCCGTCGTCCCCTCGCGTGCGGCCGCCAGCTCCTCGAAATGACGCGGCTCAAACGACCCGGACGACAGGGGGTCCTTCGACGCCGACACCAAGCCGGCCGCCAGCGCCTCCAGCGACCCCGCGCGCGGAGCGTGAGAGCGCGAGGCGGCCACGGCCTCGTCGATGACGAGGTCACCCAAGCGACCCAGCAGCACCTCGCGATCCGCCGCCAGCGTCAGCCCGTAGAGGGTCACGCGCTCGCGGACCATCGCCGCGCCCTTGCCGACCGACCAGAACGGCTCCGAATACGAGCGCTTGAGCAGGCCGCGCGCCGCCGGCTCCACCCACTCCGGGCGGATGCGGGCCACTGTGCGGGCGAACAGGCGCGAGGTCTCCACGAGTTCCGCGGTCATCACCCACGCGGGGTGACCGCTCACGCCTGAGCCCGGCCAGATCGTGAAGTGCGTGCCGCGCGCGCCCTCGTAGTCGCGCTTCGTCTCGTCCCACGACCCCAGGTAGGACAGCAAGCCGACCAGCAGCGAGCGGTGCACCTGGTCTGCGTCCACGCTCGCCGGCCCCTGCCCGTAGGTCAGAACTGCGCGCACAGCCGCATCCTGCGCGCCGCCGAAGCGGGCGGCCTCCACGACGTCGCCCGTCGACGGCTCGCCCACAGGCCCCACGTCGATTCCGAGCGCGCGGGCCATCTGGCGCAGCTGGCCGACCACGTCGCGCCACTCGCGCCACCGCAGGTAGTGGAAGAACTCCGCGCGGCATAGGCGTCGGAACGCCGAGCCCGACAGGTCGCGCGCCTGCACCGCCAGGTAGCGCCACAGGTTCAGGTAGGTGATGAAGTCCGAATGCGGGTCCGCCAGGCGCGCGTGCGAGGCGTCCGCCGTGCCCTGGTACTCGGCCGGGCGCTCGCGCACATCCTGGATCGACAGGGCCGCCACGATGACGAGGACCTCGGACGCGCAGCCCAGGCGCTCGGCCTCCAGCAGCATGCGCCCCAGGCGCGGGTCGATCGGCAGGCGCGCCAGGTCCCGGCCGATGCCGGTGAGCCTGTACTGGGACGAGGCCGGGGTCGCGTCCTCGGCCCCGCTGTCCTGCGCGAGCGCGTCGATCTCCACGAGGAGGGCCACGCCATCGCGCACCGCCCGCCGATCCGGGGCGTCCAGGAAGGGGAAGTCCTCGACGGCACCCAGGCCGAGGGACGCCATCTGCAAGATGACGCTGGCCAGCGACGTGCGCAGGATCTCGGGTTCCGTGAAACGCGGGCGTGAAACATAGTCGGCCTGGGAGAACAGGCGGATCGCCACGCCCTCCGCGACTCGGCCGCATCGGCCCGCGCGCTGGTTCGCGCTGGCCTGGCTGACCGGCTCGATCGGCAGGCGCTGCACCTTCGTCTTGTTGGAATAGCGGGAAATGCGCGCCAAACCCGGGTCGATGACGTAGCGGATGCCCGGCACCGTCAGCGACGTCTCCGCGACATTCGTCGCCAGGACCACGCGGCGCAGGCGGTGCGGCTCAAACACGCGATGCTGCTCGGCTGCTGTTAGCCGCGCGTACAGGGGCAGGATCTCGATGTCCCCGGGGTGTGCGCCCTTGTCGTCTCCCGCGCGTCGGCCTCGTCCCTTCAAGTGGTCGAGGAGGGCCGCCTCCGTGTCGCGGATGTCGCGCTCACCGGGCAGGAAAACCAGGATGTCGCCGTTGCCCTCCGCGCTCAGCTCGTCCACCGCGTGGCAGATCGCGGTCTCCACGTCGATGTCCTCGCCCATGCCGTAGCCGAGCGTCGCCAGCTCGTCGTCCGGGTCCTCTAGGACCAGCTGCATGGGGCCGGACTCGGTGACGTCAGTGGTCTCGATGACCTCGTCCGCCTGCTTTGACGAGGCCTCGGACGTGTATGACGAGGGTGTCGTCGGGCCGAGGGGGCGGTAGCGGATCTCGACCGGGTATGTGCGGCCCGAGACCTCGATGACCGGCGCCGGCTCGATCAGGCGACCCGAGCCGGGAGTGCCCTCCCACGTGCCGAAATGACGCGCGAAACGGTCCGAATCGATCGTCGCCGACGTGATGATGACCTTCAGGTCCGGGCGCGTGGGCAGCAGGCGCGCCACGTACCCCAGGATGAAGTCGATGTTCAGGCTGCGTTCGTGGGCCTCGTCGATGATGAGCGTGTCGTAGCGGCGCAGCATCGGATCCGACTGGATCTCCGCCAGCAAGATACCGTCCGTCATCAGCTTGACCAGGGTCGTGGGGCCGACCTCGTCCGTGAAACGCACCTGGTAGCCGACCACCTGGCCGCTCTCGCGGCCCACGGTCTGTCCCAGCTCATGGGCGATGCGGTCCGCGACCGAACGCGCCGCGAGCCTGCGCGGTTGGGTGTGCCCGATCATGCCAGCCACGCCGCGGCCCAGCTGCATGCAGATCTTCGGCAGCTGCGTTGTCTTACCCGAGCCGGTCTCGCCCGACACGATGACCACCTGATGGTCGCGGATAGCGCGCGCGATCTCGTCGCGCCGGGCGCTCACCGGCAGGTCCGGGAATTCGATGACCGGGATCGCTGCGGCACGCTCGGCTAGCTGCTCCGGCGTGAAGGGCTTGAAGGGGCGCGCGTGCTCACGCTGCGGGCGGCGGCGGCTCTCGCGGCTGCGGGTTTCGCGGCTGTTGCCCCGGCGCTCCTGGCCCCGGCCCTCACAGTCCGCGCGGTTCTTGCCGGTGGTCCTGCCGAGGCCTCGGCCCGCCTGATGCGAACCCTGCGCGTGCTCGTCGGATGCCCGCTTCTCGGAACCGCGCGCGCCGCCCTGGCGTCGACGCGTGCCGTCGCGCCCGTTGGAGGGGCGACCCGCGTTGTGCGCGTGAGGGCCGCGCGCGTTGGACTCGGACGGAGGCATGGGGCGAGAGTCAGGCATGATAGTGCCAGTCTAGTCGCTGGCCAGAGGCGGATGCCGAGCGGCACCCAGCGCCCGCCCGTCGCTCCGTGGAGGATGCCGGTCAGATGGAGGGGACCTCGTCCTGCAGGTCCTCGTCGAAGCGCGTGAGCGGTGCCTCCAGGCGCAATTCCACCAGCGCGCGAGCCAGCGCGTCGATCTGCTCACCCTCATACAGGGCGTTTCTCCACGAGGCCGGGATGGCCTCGACCCCACAGTACGCGCCGCCGAGCTGCCCGTAGATTGCGGCGTTCGTATCCGCGTCCCCACCCAGGTTCGCGATGGCCAGGACGGCCTCATCGAAAGAACCGACATCGAGCAGGCCATGCACCGCGAGGCGCAAGCCGTGAATGATATAACCGCTGGTGTGTGCCTCCCACGAGGCGCGCTCGGTCGGATCCGCGCTGATCACACGCGCGGCCACGTCGTCGAACGCCGCTCCCGTTGAGGCCCACGCGACGTCCACGATCCGCTCAGGCGCCCAGCCCAGTAGCGCGCCCACGAGGAGGGCGGCGAAGACCTCGGTGGCGGCCTCGGCCTCGGCAGAAAAATGCGTCTCGCGGGCGCTCAAGCCAGCGGTCGCAACAATCTCGCGGGGGTCGCGCGCCTCGAATCCGGCGATGACGACGGGTGCCAGGCGCATGATCGCGCCGTTGCCCGCGCTGGTCGTGCGCACCGCATCCACGGGCACGCGCGGGTTTGCGCGGAAGTCCCACAGGGCGCGCGACACCTGGTTGCCGATATCGAAACACACGCCCGTCGACGAGCGGTAGCCCTCCGAGTGCCAGCGCTCGTAGCGTTCCATCACGTCAAACGAATCGTAACGGCCCTGCGCCAGCAGCGAATCCGCCAGGCACAGCGCCATCGACGTGTCGTCCGTCCACTGGCCTGGTTCGAGGCCGAAGACGCCTCCGCCGACCATGCCCGTGATCGGCTCGAAGGAACCCGCAGGTTGAAACTCGTTCGTCGTGCCCAGCGCGTCGCCAACCGCCAGGCCCACCAGTGCACTGCGCGCGCGAGAAAGAAAATCCACCATGCCCACAGTGTGCCACAGGCCGCACGCACCTGGGTCCATGCTTGCGTTGCCCGCCTCGCAAACGGCACCGATTTACACAGCGGAGGTTGTAGCCTACCTGTAAAATTGTAAGTGCTCCTATTCCCCTAGAGAAAGAGGTGAATAATGATGTCCGTGACAAAAGATGAGATATCCCCCGATGTTCTTCGACAGGTTGCCGATGAGGAAGCTATTCCCGTGCTCGAATACGATGAGCCGCTGCTCATTATTACGCTAGGGGACTGGGTGGACGATGAGTCTGACATTCCAGGAGGAGGAACCCGTCAGGGATACGGCTACAAACGGGAGTGGCTCGAGTCCTCCGTGCGCAAACAGCACTACCGAGAAATCGGTGAGTCTACTTGCTCGTGGTGGAAATTAAGTGAGGATTCGATTCAGCAAAAGGGCATTGAGTACGTTGTTGCCGCCTATCGTGGCGTCACGCGTGCCCTCTTCCGTATCAAGCCGGACACGTGGGAAGAGACGTTCGAGCCAGATGCCGATGACGGTCACGGGCGTCGTATTGGATGGCAATTTGACATCGTCGACTCCGGCGACATCTTCGATCAAGTCATCGGCGAACACGGGCACAGGGTAGAGCCCAGGCCGACACAAAATCAGCGTTACTGGCCGTGGTGACACGGCACCCTACGCGCTCTCGCGCGACAACCAGTCGCGCCAATATGACCGCGTGACGATACGGGAATGCTGGTCTGGGCCGCCTTGCGCATCCTCTGAGGTCAGGGGAAGCGCGAGGCGGCCCCGGCCTCGTCCCGTCCCGTCCCGGCCGGAGCGTCAGGACACCGACGTGCCGAATAGCAAGCCCAGCAGGTAGGTCACGCCCGCTGCGCCAAAGCCAACCAGGAGCTGACGCAGTGCGCGAGGCATCGGAGGCTGGCCCGACAGGATACCGACCACGCCGCCCGTGAACAGCAGGGCGACTCCGACAATCGCGGCCGCGACAATGATTGCGGTCAGGCCAGTCAATCCCAGAATGTAGGGAACCAGCGGGAAAAACGCGCCCGTCGCGAAGAAGCAGAACGACGACAGGGCCGCGTTCATGGGCGTACCCACCTGCTCGCCCGCGCCGTCCGACTCCTGGCCGCTCAGCGCGGCGCGCACGGCAATCGCGCCGGACTCGCCGGTCGCGGGCTTGGCGAGCTTTGCGAAAACCTGCGCGGCGTGCGCCTCGGCCTCCTCCTCGCTCTCGCCACGCGCGCGGAACACCAGGGCCAGCTCGTTGGCGTTCACGTCCAAGTCCGTGACTGCCTGATGTGCGTCCGGGTCCGGAATCGAGGCGTCCAGCAGCTCACGCTGACTGTGTACACTCACCCACTCGCCGGCCCCCATCGACAGTGCCCCCGCCAGCAGGCCTGACACGCCCGTTAGGAGAACGGCGTGCGGCTCCATACCCGACGCCGCGACGCCCAGCACGAGAGCCAAGTTCGACACGAGGCCGTCATTCGCCCCGAAAACCGCCGCGCGGAACGTGCCCGCCAGGGTCTCGCGGGACTTCGCAGCCAGGGACCGGATGACCTCGGCGTGAATATGCTCATCCGCCTGCATGTGTGCCGGAACATCGTCATCCACGTCGCGCGAAGACCGCTGCTCCGCGCGCTGAGCCATCGCCAGAATGAAAATCGTGCCAAACAAGTGCGCCAATAGCGACGCCGCGCGCGTACGCAACGGTGGCTTCGGCGCAGGCAAAGCGTTCTCGCCCAGACGCGCCAGCCAATACTCCTCGTGGCGACGCTCCGCCTCCTCCAACTGGAGGAGGACCGCGCGCTCCTCACCCGTGCGGCGCTCCGACAGGTCGCGGTAGGTGCGCGCCTCCATGCGCTCCTCCGCCAAGTGCTTGCGCCAGCGCTTAATCTGCGCGCGCGTCGGCTCCCGGTCGGAGGCCACCTGATCCGCGTTCATTGCCGAGGCCTCGTTTCCCACCGCGTTCAATGCTGGGTCGGTGCCGTGGCTAGCTCCCCGTCAACGGTGGCGGGCTTCGAAGCGGGGGCACCGAACAGGCGTTCCTTGACGGCGTCGGCGACCTTATCGGTTACCTGCTCGCCGCCCGCGCGCACGATGTCGGACACCTTCTGGCCGGCCGCATCCAGCGGACGAGCAACAACCGGGAAGCGACGAACCTTCGCCGCGGCGGCGCGGATCTGGTCGTAACGCTCGCGCCCGGCGCGCGCGCCCAGCACGTATCCGATGCAAACTCCAATGAGGAGACCGCTCTTGGTACCCATAACTGTCCTTCTCTCGCTGCGTGGGGTGCCCGCGTGGGCCGGACGCCGCCCGCGCAGGCAGAACGGGCGCCCTCGCGCAGGCATTCTCACCGGCGCATATTCACCCTTATCTTAGTGGTCGCCCGGCCTGGCTCGCACGCCCCTGTCACCCACTGGAGATATCTCTCGGGACCCAGCCCAGGCCTCGTCCCTGTCACACATGCGCACACTGTGGGCACCCCCTTTCCTTTGAGGTGCCAAACGCGCTATGTTTAACACGTGAGCCAGATAACGATTCAGACCCCCCGGGGAGTGTCCATCTCCGGGACATTCACACGCCCGGTGGATTCCCACGATGCCGCGGTGATCTTTTCTCACACTTTTTTGTCGGACCGTCACGCATCGGGCATGTTCGACTCACTCGGGCGCGTGCTGCGCAGCGCCGGATATGCGACCCTCGCTTTCGACTACTCCGGCCACGGCAGCTCCGGCGACGAAATCATCACCTTCGACCCGCTCATCGAAGACTTCCGGGCAGCCTCCGGCTGGCTGGCCGACCAAGGATTCACGCGCCAAGTCTGCGTGGGTCACGAATTCGGCGCTACCGTCGCCCTGCGCGCCCACTCGCCCGCCGTGCAGACCTACGTGCTGGTCTCCCCGGTGCTCGGCCCCCTCTCCTATGACTGGGACATGGTGTTCTCCGACGTGCAGCTCTCCGACCTCGAGCGTCACGGCACCACCACCGTGCCCGACGACACCGAGTCCGTGCGGCGCCACTTCACCATCAACAAGGGAACCCTCGCCGACATGTCCATGGTTTCCAGCGAGAAGGTGCTACGCGGCGTGAGCGTGCCCGTCCTCATCACGCACGACGCCTTCGACGAGGAAACCGGGCTGCTCGACCGCACCCGCGACGCCTTCCACCTGCTGCCCGATGGGTCCGTCCTCGACATGATCGCGCCGCCCGTCGGCATCGCCGTCGAATACACGCCCATTGAGGGCGTGCCCGTCAGCGACGAGGCCGTGGAACGCGTCGCGCACGCGTCCTCCTCCGCGTCGGCCGCCAACCTTCCTGCTCTGCCCGACGTGGCCACCCAGTGGGCTACCCGCTGGGTGCCCGTCGGGAGGTAGCGGGCACCGTTGTCGGGTTGTGTATGGTGCCGGGTACTGCTGGTGGCCCGGCTAGGTCCGCTCGGAGGCGCGCGGCGGTGGCTGGCTTCCGCAGGCTCCTACCAGGCTCGCACCAGCTCAGCCAGGACCGGGGACGTCAGCCACTGCCTCGTGCCGAAGGATGACACCGACACCCCCGCCACCGCCGACGCGAAACGGATGAGGCGCTCCGGATCAGTGGCCCCCGCGCGCTCGAGCGCCCACACGAACGCCCCATGAAACGCGTCGCCCGCACCCATCGTCGAGGCGTTGGGAACCTCGTGCATGGGAACCTCACCGTGTGCGCCGTCCCACCAGTACTGCACGGGCCGCTCGCCGCGCGTGCGCACCACCCGCGTGATGCCGAAGCCACGCAGGAAGCCCGCGACCTGCTCGCCGTCGGCGCGCGCGAGGAGCGGCGGCGCAAAATCCTCCGATACGACGGCGACGTCGACGAAACCCAGCAGGGGTGTCAGCCAGTCCTTCCACGACCCCCCGTCGAGCACGCGCAGATGCGGCGGGTGAGCCTCAAGCTGGGCGAAAGGATCCTCCCCGCCCACCTCCGGCGCGCCCATCGTCAACGCCGCCTGCGCCAGCGCCGGGTTATGCCCGTCGATGAGGACGACGCCGACGCGCTCGGGCAGGTCCGCCGCGACGCGCTCAGGGTCGGCGTCCAGCCGCGCGTTCGTGGAGGCAACCATGCGACCGCTCGGATGCTCAATGATCGAGGACACAGCCGGCTCGCGCGGGGCCGAGACCGTGGCCGCGTCGCGCTCGTCGGCCGGGGTCGGGTGGGCGGCTGGGGCAGCGGCTTCAGCGGGCGAGGACGCGGCCGAAGCGGGAAGGCCAGGAGTGTCGGACATAGCCGGGGCTGGGGTCGTCGCATCGAGAACTCTCACGCCAGCGGCCGCCAGGTCGGCCGCCAGGAATGCAGCCACCGGCCCCTCGCCAAGCGCCGTCAGCAGTAACGGAGCGTCCGCCCGGGTTGTGGGATCCGGGGAGTCGGCCACGGCCTCGTCGGCGGAGAGCGAGCGTGCGGCCGCCTCAAGCGCCGCGTAGGTGACCGCCACGTTCGTCGCGGGGCCTCCCGCCGCCATCGTGAAGTCCGTGGACGTCACCTTTAGCCCCGGGTCCGGCACGTGGTCGAGTCGGTGCAGCACATCCAGGGTCGTCAGCCCGGCAAAGAGAGCGGTCATGGGGACATTGTCGCACCCCGGGCGGGTGGGCGAGGCGCGCGGGGACGCGGCGGGGCTGGCGTAGGCACGCCGGGACGAGGCTGACGTGAGCACGCCGGGATAGAGCGTGCCGGGACGAGGCCGCCCCCGTCCACCTGCGCGCACCCGAGCGAAGCGACGCGGTACCATGAGAGCGACCCACACTCACCGACGTTTCGGACTGCCATGCACTTGCTTGACGCGCTGAACGAATCACTGCCTGAGGTCTTCCGAGCCATCGACCTCATGGGCGTGCTCCTCAATGGCATTCTCGGCGGAAAGGTTGCGCGAGAACGCAACTTCGACGCCGTGGGCTTCTGTATTCTCGCGATCATGACGGCGCTCGCGGGTGGCATGGTCCGCGACATGCTCCTGACCACGCGCACGGGCGCTCCCGTGGCGATCACCGACCCCTATTATTTGTGGTTCGCAATTATTGGCGCGGTCGTCGCGATGGCCTTCCGCATGGACTCGCGCGCGTGGTTGGTGCTCCTGGTGATCGCGGACGGCATGGTGCTGGGCTGCTGGAGCGCGACTGGTGCGATCAAGACCCTTGACGCGGGATTCTCGATCATGCCCGCGATCCTGCTGGGCATCATGACGGCCGTCGGAGGTGGCATGATCCGCGATATTTCGGCCGGCCTCGTGCCACGAGTCTTCGGCGGCAACAACCTGTACGCGACCCCGGCGTTCGCCTGCTCGGTCGTGACGGTCGTCTTTTGGTACATGGGCCAGCCGGTTCTTGGCATGGGCGCATCCATCGTCGTGGGTTTGGTCTTTACAGGCATGGCGCACTGGCGTCGGTGGAGGCTCCCGCAGACCCGTGAGTGGACCATCACTCTCACATATTCGCAGTTGAAAGCTCTTCGCAGAACGAGGCGTTAGTATGGCCGTGTGAATCCCAAAGCAACACCTCCATCCGCGTCCTCCGCTGCGTCGACGCCCGGCACCTCCGCGCGCAAGCACTTCAAGACGTGGCACCTGTCCATGATGGCCCTGGGCCTCGCGATCGGTGCAGGCTTCTTCCTGGGGACCGGCTCCGCGATTGCCCAGGCGGGTCCCGCGGTCCTCGTGTCCTACGCGGTCGCTGCCGTCATCGTTGTGTCGGTCATGCTGGCGCTGGCGGAACTGGCGTCGTCGCTGCCGACGACGGGTTCCTTCTCGTCCTACGCCGAGGCCGGGATCGGCCGGTGGGCCGGCTTTACGATCGGGTGGCTCTATTGGGTCATGCTCATCATGGTCTCGGGCTTGGAGGTCACGGGCGCGGCGAAGTTTTTCGTCGGCTGGTTCCCGGAGGTGCCCCAGTGGGTTGTTGCCCTCGTTATTGTCGTTGTAATTGGCGGAATTAACCTGTTGGCTGCCGGGCAGTACGGTGAGATCGAGGCCTGGCTGTCGATGGTGAAGATCGTTGCCATCATTGCGTTCCTGTGCGTGGGCGTCTTCCTGGTGGCGCGCACTGTGATCGTGGGTCCTCTGCCCGGCCATGAGGGTGTCCTGCAGAACGTCATGGGACACAACGGCCTGGCACCCAACGGCCTGTCAGGCATCGCCGTGGCGCTCCTGGCCGTCATCACGTCCTTCGGTGGCCTGGAGATCGTGACGATTGCCGCGGCCGAGGCCGAGGACCCTCGCGCGGCCATGGTGAGCGCGATCCGCTCGGTCGTCACCCGCATTCTCGTGTTCTACGTCGGCTCCGTCGTCCTCCTGACCGCTCTGCTGCCGTGGGACAGCGAGGCAATGAGCAGCAACGCCTTTGCCGCCATCCTTGAGATGGCGGGCGTTCCGGCCGTCGGCACGCTCATGAACGTCATCATTTTCATGGCGCTGGTCTCCGCGTTCTCCGCGAACATCTACGCCTCCTCGCGCATGGCCTACTCGTTGGCCGCCCGCGACATGGGTCCGCGTTGGCTCTTGGGCGCGCCGTCCGCTGAGAAGGCGCACGCGCGTGCTGTCGTCGAAGCCGCCCTCGAGGATGATGAAGCCGTCTTGGCTGCCGAGCTGGAGGGCGACATTGCGGCTGGTCGCACCCCGAAGTTCGCGGTCGGCTTGGTTGTCGTGCTGGCACTCCTGGCGGTCCTGGGCAACTGGTACCTGCCCGGCTCGATTCTGACGATACTCATCAACGCGATTGGCATGGTGCTGCTGATCGTGTGGACCTTCATCATCATCTCGCTCATGCGCCTGCACCCCTCGCTGGAGCGTTCGGGTTCCCTCGTGATCCGTATGCCCGGATGGCCGTGGCTGCCGTGGGTCGTCCTGGTGGGCCTGGCCGGTATCGCCGTCCTCATGCTCACGAGCGCCGAGGGCCGGGCCCAGCTGGTGTCGATGGGCACGCTGACACTCATCATCGTGTGCATCTACTTCGTGCGACAGCTCGTGAGCCCGAGGAAGTAACAGTTCCGCATGGATTCGCCGCCGAGTACGCAGATGGAGGCGGCTTGGTCCATGATGGGGGCACCCCGACGACGCGTCGGGGTGCCCCCATCCGTATGGGACGGATGGGCTTGCGCTTGGCAGAAGGAGGCCTCATGGCACGCAGACGGCGTCGCCGTAAAAATACCGGAGATCAGATCGTTCTCTCACTGATTCTCGTGGCCCTCGTGTGGGCGTTCGCGCCCGGCGTCGGCTGGGATCTGTTGGACCTGCGCTCGCGCCTGGGGTGGCCGCCGACGCGCAGCGGACAGGCCCTGTCCACCCTGCCGGACAGCGAGGCGGCCCGCCAGCTGCGAGAGCTTACCGTTCGTTCCTCAGACGATTCCTCCGGTATACCGGATTACAACCGCGAGGACTTCGGAGAGGCATGGGCGGACGTCGACCACAATGGCTGCGACACACGCAATGACATCCTGGCCCGCGACCTGGCGCGGCCCACCTTCAAGCCGGGCACACACGACTGCATCGTCCTTACGGGCACGCTCGCCGAACCCTACACGGGAAAGACAATCCAGTTTGAGAGGGGGGACAAGACCTCGTCGCTGGTCCAGATCGACCATGTCGTCGCCCTGGCGGACGCCTGGCGCTCGGGTGCCTGGCAGTGGGATGAGCAGAGCCGTCAGGAGTTTGCTAACGATCCCGAGAACCTGCTGGCGGTCGATGGAGCGGCCAATCGGGACAAGTCCGCTTCGTCGGCCGACCAGTGGCTACCGCCCAACGCCGGCTTCCGCTGCGACTACGTGAAACGGCAGATCGCGGTGAAATACTCCTACGGTCTGAGCGTCACCGAGTCCGAGCAGGATGCGATGGCGACCCAGCTGGCGACCTGTTCAGGGTGATTGATAGTCCGAAACTGTCAGCCTGTTAGAAGTGTTGCATGTGCGTGATAGACACATGCATGCAAATGCCAGATGCGCGCGTCTGACTAAGTGATTTCAAGGAGAATCCCAGACAATTTCTCAGAATGTGTCCATCCGATGTGGAACACCCCGCAACGTGCTGCACGTTCCCGAACAATGCCGGTAATGTTCGCCTCAAGGAATGAGGTGACATGTACACAGCAATCAACTGGGCGATGGACCTGGGGTTCTACGCGGGCTTCAGCGCGCTCACGTGCACTCTGTGGTGGATCCTAGGGCGCCGCGCCGACCGCAAGTGGCTGCAAGCACGCACGCACGTCATGCGTGCCGCCACGGACGCGGTATCGGCGTCTGGCCAGGACCACTCGCACCTGACTGTGTCTAAAGCGCTGCCCCTCATCTACCGCCGCTCACGGGACACCGGTGCTCTCCTGGAGCGTGAGGAGAATCCCGACACCCCCAGGACGGCGGAGATCCCCGTTGTCTCAGCCACGGCCTCGTCCATGTGGAGGCTGCCGCGCGCCCTTCCGCTCGCGTGGATCCTCTACCTGGCGGGCCTGCTCATTTTTGTCCTGCTGCCGATCCCCTCGGACCCGCAGGCCGCATGCGCTGCGATCCTGCACTGGGACAACTACATGCCCTTCGGATCGCTGAACGCCGTCGCCGACCAACTCCGCGATGGCGAGACCCTGCGCGGTACCCTGTATGCACTCTCAATCGTGCTCAATATTGCCCTGTTCATGCCGCTCGGCGCTCTGGCCGAGATGACCTGGCGGATTCGCCGCTCCCGCAAGGCCTCCGAGAGCCTGCCCGACGACGGCGGGCGCTTGACGCGCGCGATTCCCACGCAACGAGTGCTCGTGTGGCTCATGATCGGCACGCTGCTCTCGTGCCTCATCGAGTTTACGCAGTACACGGGCCTGTTCGGCCTCGTGCCCTGCACGTACCGCGTCGTCGACATCGACGACGTCATCACGAACGCGCTGGGCACCTACCTCGGCGTGAGGCTCCTGCCCCTGTTCGCGCGCAACTCGCCCTTCATGGCCGCGTAGTCGTCCATTCCGATAACGTCGCGTGGACACGATGTCCAGCAAGTCCTCGAGTGAGAGGAACTCGCACGGCGTTACTGCCCGAGTCGCTCCAGTGCGTCCCCCCAGCGTTCAACGGATTGGTTGAGCGCGTCGGTGACGCGCTGACGGTGCGTCATACGGTTGTATTCCTCATCGATGGCATGCAGTACTGCTTCGTGTTTGGACATGCCGGCGCGCTGGGCGAGCTCGTTGCGCTTGCGGGCATAATCCTCGTCGAGTCGGAGTTTTATTGCCATATCGACACGGTATCACTCTGATACCACTCGCATGGCCTGCCTACAGCCAGCCGGCGGCGCGGGCCAGGGACGCGGCCTCAGCGCGGGTGCGCGCGTCCATCTTCAGCATCGACGAAGACACGTGGTTGCGCACCGTGCCCTGGCTCAGGTGCAGGGAGCGGGCGATGTCGGCGATGGTGCCGCCGCCCTCGACCTCGCGCAAAACGTCGGCCTCACGCTCCGTCAGGGGCGAGGATCCCGTCGAGAGGGCCTCGAGCGCCAGGCTCTGATCAATCGCGCGTCCGCCCGCGGCTACCGTGCGCACACCATCGGCCAGGGTCTCAACCGGTGCGTCCTTCACCATAAAGCCCGTGGCACCCGCGTCGAGGGCGCGCTGCAGGTACCCCGGGCGTCCAAACGTCGTCACGATCAGCACCCGCACGCCCGGGAAACGAGTGCGGATCGCCTGCGTCGCGGTAATTCCGTCCATGCGCGGCATTTCGATGTCGATGATCGCGACGTCGACGGGAGCGCTCGCGCGGGTCGGGCCGGACGAGTCCGCCAGGCGTCCCAGCTCCTCCAGAGCCTGCGCGCCGTCTGCGGCCTGCGCGACGACCTCAATGTCGCGCTCCAGGTCCAGCAGCCCCGCCAGCGCCCCGCGAATCATCGCCTGGTCATCGGCCACGAGCACCCGAATCGTCACGTTACCCTCCTGTTTCTCTGTGTCTGGGGTACAAGGCTAACGCAGGTAAGAGGCTCGTTTCTCTGATCGGCTCACCCCTCAGGACGAGGCCGACTCGCCCTCCCGGGACCGCGCGGTGCTCTGGGAGGGGGCCACGGCCTCGTCGACGGGGCTGGGGCTTCGGACAATCAGGACGAGTGGATGGCGGATTTGGAATCGAAGGATAGAGTGAGCGTCCACGTGGAACCCGACGCACCCCACGTGAGTGTGCCCTCGTCGCCGACCAGCTCGGACAGGCCCGCGAGGCCCGCCCCCGACCCCGCGCTCGACGCGGCGTAAGCGGCCGTGTATCCGTCGTTCGTGACGGTTACGCCGCCCGGAGAGAGACGGACGCGAACCCACGAGGGGCGCGCGTGCAGGATCGCGTTCGTGACACCCTCGCGGATCACGTGGGCGGCGGCGGTCGAACGAGGACCCGACGGCGGCTCGCCCTCATTCGTGATCTCGGCGTCGATACGCGCAACCTCCAGAAGCGAGCGGGCCTCCTCGAGTTCCTCTCCCGGGGACAGTGCCCGCGTGGCCGCCACAATGCGGCGAACGTCAGCCAAGGCCTCGTTCGACTGCGCGGTGACCGCGCGAATCTGCTCGCGCGCCTCCTCCACGCGCCCCGCCTCCAGGAGGCGACCCGCCAGCTCGGACACCGTCGTGATCCCCGTCAACGAATGCCCGAGGATGTCGTGCAGATCCGTGCTTAAGCGCGCCCGCTCCGCCGCTTTCGCCCGCTGGATCGCGTCCTGGCGGCGTAGATGCTCGCGGGCCGAACGCTCCATGCGCCAGCGGGCCACCCCCACGAAGACACACAGCAACACCAGGTACCAGCCCATCCACAAGGGCTCACCCTGCGCGTAGGCGGCCACGCCCGCGATAGCGGTCACCGGCACGAGACCCGCGATGATGAACCTACCCGGCGCCTGGAACACCCACGCGACCAGCAGATACGACGTCAGCATGAACGCGTGAGGGGTGTCGAGGGAGACCGCATACACGAGGTAGGCAACCGTCGCCGCCGCCAGCGCCGCGTGGGAGAGGATGAACGGCCTCGTGAAGGAGTTACGCGCAGGCAGGGGATTGGTTAGCCACGTCGCCGAGTTAACGACCGCGAGAAGGGCACACAATCCGATGAGGCCCGCGCGCTGGGCCGGATCCGTCAGTTCCAGGGCGTAGGCGAGGGGGAACCCCATGAACAGCATCCACGGGGCCGCCCACGCCAGGGAGATCAAGCGCTCCTTCATGACACTAGCCTAGCGATCCGTGTCGTGAGACGCGCCCCACCAGGCGATGCCCGCCGTGACGACCGCCCACCCGGCGATGTTGAGCCACGCGGCGGTCGGCATCGTCACGGTTCCGGCGACCGCGTAGATCGCCTGGACGGCACCGTACAGGGGCGTGAACGGCGCGATCTGCGCGACGAAGGGCGGCAGCTGGTCCAGCGGGATGAACATGCCGGACACGAAGGCACCCATCAGCATGACGAACGCGGAGGCGCTGTAGGCGTTCTCACCCTTGATCGTGTAGCCGCAGGCCAAGCCAATGAGCGCACCCAGGGCCGACAGTGCGATGACCACTGCGGCGCTGGCCGCCCACGCGCCCGGGGTCATCTGTGCGCCGGTTGCCAGGCCAAAGCTGAAGGTGATGAGCGTGATGAACGCGCTCAGCGCCACGAGCGCGCTTAGGCGCACCAGCAGGATCACCCACGGCTGGATGGGGGTCAGCGCGTACATGCGCGAGATGCCGGTCGTACGCTCGACGGACAGCGTCGCGCCGAGGGATCCGCCGACCAGGATGACGCCGTACGTGGTCATCATCGCGATCATCGCGGCCGCCAGGTTCCCGCGCCCGGTCTGGGTCGCGCGCGCAACGTCCGTCATGCCGAACATCGCGTACATGAACATGGGCAGGAGCACTGCAAACGCCATGTTCCACGGGTTAAGGATGTGGGACAGGAACGTCGCGCGCCACAGCTTTCCCGCGCCCGTGAAGGGGGAGGGGATCGGTCGGTCGGTGGCTCGCGAGGGTGTGTGGGTGGTCATGATTCCTTCTTCGTGTGTCGTGTCTGGTGTCGTGGGGTGATGGCCTCGGCGTCGGCCTCGGGACGGCGCCGGGCCTGTCTCGCGCGGGCCTTGGACGCCCGTGGGGACGAGGTCTGGGCTGGGTTCTCGTGTCTCGGCTGCCCGTCGCGCACGGTTGGCTTCGGGGCGGTGGCGGTTTTTCGGGGCACGTGACCCCGAGCGCTCACTCGGCGTCCGCGTGGGAGGTGATGCGCTCGAAGACGTCTTCGAGGTCCTCGTTGTCGGCGACGACCTGCTCGGTGGGAGCGTCCAGGAGGACCTTCCCGGCGTCGATGATGACGATGCGGTCGGCGTCCTTGCGTGCCTCGGTCAGGTAGTGCGTGGCGAAAAGGAGCGTGCGGCCCTCCGCGGCCTCGGCGCGCATTGTCTCCCAGAAAGCGCGGCGGGCCAGCGCGTCCATGCCGGCGGTCGGCTCGTCGAGGATCAGGAAATCCGGGTTGCCGGCCAGTGCGAGTGCGAGGCGCACCCGCTGGCGCTCGCCGCCGGACAGCTTGTTGAGTGGGCGCTTGGCGAGCTTCGTCAGGTTCGCGCGCTCCAGGAGCTCATCGGTGGGGATCGGGTTGGCGTGCATGGCGGCCACCAGGTCGATCATGTTGCGAACCTTCCCGTCGCGTGGCATCGATCCGGTCTGGAGCATCGCGCTCACGAGGGAGCGGCGCACGGCCTCGCGTGGTCTCATGCCGTAGACGCTGATGTCGCCCTGCGTGGGGGTGGTCAGGCCGAGGACGATGTCCAGGAATGTGCTCTTGCCAGCACCGTTGACTCCGAGGAGCGCCACGATCTCTCCGGGCATGAGGGTGAGGTTCACGCCGCGCAGCGCGTCGACGTGGCCGAAAGACTGGTGGATGTTCGTCGCCTGAAGGGCGGGCGTTGTGTTCGTGTTCATGGCTCCCAGTCTGCGCTCGTATTAATGGGGCGGGAAGTGTCCTTTGATGCAGGAGGAGCCATGACAAATGTCAGGGGTGTGGGCCTGTAACTCGCACGCGGGCCCTCTAATCCGCACGTGGGCCCTCTAATCCGCACGTTAACCGGCTAATACGTGCCTGGGCAGCCCCGCCCACACTCCAACTAGCGGGTTTGCGTGCGATATAGCGGGTTCCCACTCGCA
>ERZ773011.87-NODE-87-length-23223-cov-5.6474_pt1 | contig 23223 bp, 14 predicted proteins | sample MGYA00580662_ERZ773011 | MGnify/ENA primary metagenome ERZ773011 (study PRJEB29015, sample SAMEA2738118) | human oral metagenome | biome: human oral; feature: human-associated habitat; material: saliva | place: China | collected 2169 ... | reverse complement strand
TCATTTGAAGGATGATCTTTACCATACCTACCGGAATACATGGCAACGCAATGTCGCAGCTATTGATAATGCGTCCAATATGAACCGCCCAAATGGTTTGGGTGAAATTCGGATTACACAAGGACGTCTCGCTGATCGTACACCAGGTGTCGCTCCAACAAGCACTATTCAGGTGACGAGCCTGACTGACTTGACAGATGCAGATAAGAGCAAGGTGATTGCAGCTGTGTCGGCTGTTAATCCAGAGGTGGCCAACCGGATTAAGTCCTATACGGTTAATAGTGATGGTACGGTTACTATTACTTATAAAGATAGTACGACCAATGTCGTAGCGGTGAAACTGTCAGATAGCGATCACAGTCAGTCTGTATCAAACAGTCAGAGTGCATCTACGAAGACTTCGCAATCGATCAGTCAGTCTTTAAGTGCGAAGCAATCTCAGAGCGTATCGACACAGCAGAGCGTTTCATTGAGCCAGTCACTGAGCTCGGTTCGCTCGCAAAGTTTGTCGGCTTCACTAAGTCAATCAGCATCGGCAAGTGTTTCAGCTCAAGCAAGTCTATCTCGCAGTCAATCGTTGAGCAAGGAGATTTCTCAATCTCAATCCGCTTCAACGAGTCAATCTGTATCGACAAGAAAATCTGAATCTGAGAAGGTTTCTGAATCAGCTTCTGCAAGTGTCAGTGCCTTGCAGTCTGCTTCGGTATCGGCGAGTGTATCCAAGGTGGTTAGCCAGTCTGTCTCAAGTTCGACATCCGCTTCAACGAGCGCCTCTGTTTCAGTGAGTCAGTCAGCATCAGCATCGCTTTCACAGTCGGTATCAGAGTCACTAAGTCAATCGACTCGCGAGTCTGCTTCAAAATCTGTAAGCCAATCGCAATCTGAGTCTGCATCAGTATCTTTGAGTGAGTCCGCTAGAAAATCAGCATCGTTGAGCACTTCCGTATTAGAGAGTCAATCAGCCTCAACTTCGGTGTCGGTTTCTACCTCTGAATCAGTGTCTACATCAGGATCAGTCTCAACGTCTGAATCAGTTTCTGTATCTGAGTCAGCGTCAACGTCTGAGTCGGTATCAGCGTCTGAATCAGTATCAACATCAGAATCAGTTTCAACGTCCGAATCAATCTCGACATCAGAGTCGGTTTCAGCATCTGAGTCGGTTTCTGTATCAGAATCAGTGTCTACTTCTGAATCGGTGTCAACATCAGAATCAGTGTCAGCGTCTGAGTCGGTATCAACATCCGAGTCGGTTTCTGTATCTGAATCAGTGTCTACTTCTGAATCGGTGTCAACATCAGAGTCAGTGTCAACCTCAGAATCAGTATCAACGTCCGAATCAGTCTCAGCGTCTGAATCGGTTTCTGTATCAGAATCAGTTTCGACATCAGAGTCTGAATCAACATCAGAATCAGTCTCAACGTCTGAGTCAGTCTCAACCTCTGAATCGGCATCTACCTCAGAATCAGTCTCAACATCCGAGTCTGTATCAATGTCCGAATCAGTCTCAACGTCTGAGTCGGTCTCAACGTCCGAATCAACATCAGCATCAGCATCAGCATCAGAATCAGTCTCAGCGTCTGAGTCAGTTTCAACCTCAGAATCAGTCTCAACCTCAGAATCAGTCTCGACATCAGAATCAGTGTCAACGTCCGAATCGGTTTCTGTATCTGAATCAGTGTCAACATCAGAATCAGTTTCGACATCAGAGTCTGAATCAACATCCGAATCAGTGTCAACGTCTGAGTCAGTCTCAACCTCTGAATCGGCATCTACCTCAGAATCAGTCTCAACATCCGAGTCAGCATCTACATCAGAATCTGTATCAACGTCTGATTCAGTATCAACGTCCGAATCAGTTTCAGCGTCTGAATCGGTTTCTGTATCAGAATCAGTGTCTACTTCTGAATCGGTTTCGACTTCCGAATCATTGTCAACATCAGAATCAGTTTCGACATCAGAGTCTGAATCAACATCAGAATCAGTTTCAGCATCTGATTCAGTATCAACGTCCGAATCGGCATCAGCGTCTGAATCAGTGTCTACGTCCGAGTCGGTCTCAGTGTCTGAGTCAGTATCAACGTCCGAATCGGCATCAGCGTCTGAATCAGTGTCTACGTCCGAGTCGGTCTCAGTGTCTGAGTCAGTATCAACGTCTGAGTCAGTGTCAACATCCGAGTCAGTATCAACATCCGAATCAGCTTCTGCGTCTGAGTCAGCGTCAACTTCTGAATCAGTGTCTACATCTGAATCAGTATCAACGTCTGAATCGTTGAGCACCTCAGTATCTGAAAGTCAGTCAGTCTCAGCGTCAACCTCAGAATCAGTGTCTACTTCTGAATCAGTTTCTACATCTGAATCGGTTTCTGTATCTGAATCAGTTTCTGTATCTGAATCAGTTTCTACTTCAGAATCAGTATCAGCATCAGAGTCAGCATCAACGTCTGAATCAGTTTCTTCGTCTGAGTCAGCGTCTACGTCCGAATCAGCCTCTTCTTCAGAATCAGTCTCGACCTCTGAGTCGGTATCTACATCTGAATCGGTGTCAACCTCAGAATCAGTTTCAGCATCTGAGTCGGTTTCTGCATCCGAGTCTGTCTCAACCTCTGAATCAGCCTCTGCGTCCGAGTCAGCATCAACGTCTGAGTCAGTGTCAACATCCGAGTCAGTATCAACATCCGAATCAGCTTCTGCGTCTGAGTCAGCGTCAACTTCTGAATCAGTGTCTACATCTGAATCAGTATCAACGTCTGAGTCAGCCTCTGCGTCTGAATCAGCCTCTGCATCGGAGTCAGCATCAACGTCCGAATCAGTATCAGTCTCGACATCCGAGTCAGTTTCTGTATCTGAATCGTTGAGCACCTCAGTATCTGAAAGTCAGTCAGTCTCAGCGTCAACCTCAGAATCAGTGTCTACTTCTGAATCAGTATCAACGTTTGAGTCAGCCTCTGCGTCCGAATCCGAATCGGTTTCAACCTCAGAATCAGTTTCTACATCTGAATCGGTTTCTGTATCAGAATCAGTGTCTACTTCTGAATCAGCTTCTGTGTCTGAGTCAGTTTCTGTGTCTGAGTCAGTTTCAACATCCGAATCTGCATCTGCTTCTGAATCACTCTCGACATCAGAATCGGTATCAACGTCTGAGTCGGTTTCAACGTCCGAATCAGTTTCAGAATCCGAGTCAGTATCAGAAAGTCAGTCAGTGTCTATGTCCGAATCAGTGTCGGCGTCTGAGTCGGTTTCAGCCTCTGAATCGGCATCAACATCTGAGTCAGCATCAAAGTCTGAATCAGTGTCAACGTCCGAATCGGTTTCTGTATCAGAATCAGTGTCTACTTCTGAATCAGCATCAACCTCTGAATCTGTATCGACATCAGAATCAGTGTCAACGTCTGAATCGGTTTCTGTATCTGAATCAGCGTCAACTTCTGAATCGGTGTCAACGTCCGAGTCAGCATCTGCTTCTGAATCACTCTCGACATCTGAGTCAGCATCTACATCAGAATCTGCGTCTACATCAGAATCAGTATCAGCATCCGAATCTGTGTCAACGTCTGAGTCAGTGTCTACTTCTGAATCTGTTTCGACTTCCGAATCAGTGTCTGCATCAGAGTCATTGTCAGCGTCTGAGTCAGCATCAGCCTCTGAATCAGTTTCTGTATCTGAGTCAGCATCAGCCTCTGAATCAGTATCTACATCTGAGTCAGCATCAGCCTCTGAATCAGTTTCTGTATCTGAGTCAGCATCAGCCTCTGAATCAGTTTCTGTATCTGAGTCAGCATCAGCCTCTGAATCAGTTTCTGTATCTGAGTCAGCATCAACCTCTGAATCAGTCTCAACGTCTGAGTCGGTATCAGCGTCTGAATCAGTATCAACATCAGAATCAGCTTCTGCGTCTGAGTCAGTTTCAACATCCGGATTAGCTTCTGCATCTGAGTCAGTCTCAGCGTCAGAATCAGTGTCAACGTCAGAATCAGTTTCAGCCTCTGAATCGATCTCAACGTCAGAATCAGTTTCTGTGTCTGAGTCAGCATCAGCCTCTGAGTCTGTATCTGAATCGGCATCTACTTCTGAATCAGCATCAACGTCTGAGTCGGTATCGACATCAGAGTCAGTCTCAACGTCAGAATCAGTGTCAACGTCAGAATCAGTTTCAGCCTCTGAATCGATCTCAACGTCAGAATCAGTGTCTGTATCTGAATCAGTTTCTGTATCTGAATCAGTGTCTACCTCTGAATCGGTGTCTACATCAGAATCAGTATCAACGTCTGTGTCAGCGTCTACCTCAGAATCAGTTTCGACATCCGAGTCAGTCTCAACATCTGAATCAATCTCGACCTCCGAATCATTGTCAGCATCGTTGAGCAGTTCAGTATCAGAAAGCCAGTCAGTCTCTACTTCGGTTTCAGTTTCGACATCAGTCTCTGCTTCTGAGTCAGCATCATTGAGTACCTCTGCACCTGAATCAACTTCAACATCAGTAAGTACTTCAGTTTCAGTGAGTCAATCACAATCAGGATCAACATCTAGTAGCGGTTCATACTCTAACTCAATGAGCCAATCAATTTCTCATTCAGAGTCATTGTCTGCATCAGAATCAGCAAGTGGATCACAAAAACACAGCCAATCTGTGGCCCTTCCAAATACTGGCGAAACAGGATCTGTAACATCAGCCCTTCTTGGGGTTGTTACAGGGTTAGCTGGAATTGCTGGACTTACCCGACGTAAAAAGAAGGGGAACTGATCTAGTAGGAAAAATCATTTTTTCGAGTGAATCTCATAGGAGATTCACTTTTTTACTAGTAGAATGAATTATTTTTTATGTGTTACAAAAAAATTTGAAAATTAAACGATAATATATAAGTTTTTTGTAGCAAATTACTTGAATCTACGTAGTATTCCTGTATAATTAATAATGACTACAATGTAAGGGGAATATCATGCAATTTAAGCGTTCAAAAGGAAACTTTCGTGAAACAGATCGTGTCGTACGCTTCAAATTAATTAAATCAGGAAAAAATTGGCTTCGGGCATCAACGGCTGCTCTAGGCCTCTTTCGCGTGGTGCGTGGGCAAGTGGAGGAGACCATCATTGCCAACGTACAGCAAGATCAAATAGAAAGTCAAAAGCATAACCAAGCCTTCTTAAAAGGTTTGATTACGGTAGGAACTGTTTTTGGGGGTGCTGTGCTTGCTACGACTGCTAAGGCGGAGGATGTAACATCACTTGCACCAACGGTTTCTGAGACAAAAGAGGAAACCTTGGCAGAAGTGGATAGTGTGGTCTTAGCAAAAACTTCAAGCCAGCCTTCAGAATCCATCTCTGTTTCAGGATCAACCAGCCTTTCTACATCTGTGAGTGCATCTGCTTCGATCAGTGAATCTACGTCTTTATCCTTGAGCGAAGTTGGATCAACTGCATTATCAACGGCAATTAGCGAGTCTGCTCAAGCTCTAGAGTCAGAGGTGGTTGTTGAGGAGCCAACTAGTACAGAAGAAGCCGTTGTTTTGGAACAAAATACCTCTGAAGCTGAATTGCTTCAAGAAATTGCAGGGAATTACGCATCTAAAATGACGGACAACGATCGCCGAGCAGTGGTCGAAGCGGTCATTAACAAAGTGCAGGCCGAAGTGACTGCAAGCAATAACTTGATCCGCACCAATGCCAGTGCTCAAGCTTATGCTGACCAGCGCGATCGTTTGGAGAAAGCTGTCGATGAGATGATGACGACCTTGACAGCTGCAGGTTTTGTGGGAAATACAAATGTAGATGGGAAACCTGCGATCTCTGCTCAGTTGGCTCCCATTGCTGAGATGGCTAAGAGTAGTAGCAAAGATCTAGAGATTACACCAAACATGGATGATCGCAACGGTGCTAGCGTTGAAGATGCCCCTCTAACAGCTACAGATGTTGCCAAAGATCCTCATATCGATAAGCGCTATGTTAACCAAACACCTGAAGAAATTGCAGCTTATAAGAAGGATACGGATGCGACTCGCTATACCTTTGGGATTTGGGATTTTGTTAATAAAACAGGAGAATCACTGGGCTATTATGCGACCTTGTCTGTCGATCGTACCGATACCGATCCGAATGCCCATGTGGGAAATGATGTATATTTCCGTATTGTAAAAAAATCAGATGGTTCTGAGATTTTCTCTCAAACTTTCTCTGCAAATGTCATTGGGGGCACGCAGTTCCAACTACCTAACGAAGTGTTGATTAAGAAAGCTCCTTTGGGGAATATGTTTGCCTATAGCAAGGCTGATGATGGGAAACCTGGGAATGTTTATCTAGGTACCTACGCTAGTCCTGAGACAAGTTTCCTTGTACGAGATGTATACGATGTGATGAACCCTTCAAAACAAGGGGAACTATTGACTTCGAGAGCTGAAATCAAGGTTCCATCTATGTGGGGGCAACAGTCGACTTTCTACAAAGTGGTAGATCCAGCAGGCAAATGGGTCGATGGAGAATACACGCCAACTGGGAAGGAAGAAGTCTTAGCAGAGTATACCCAATACGGGATTGAAGGTCAGCATTATACGGCCTCCAATGCTCGTGATATTGCAGGATATGTCAAGGTTCCGGTAGTGAACTCGGCTCAAAAAGCAACAACTGGGATCTTTGACAATAGTACGGTTGGCACACGCCGAGTGGAATTATATGGAAATGCGCGTGAGCATTTTATAAGAAGTGAAGTTGTTACAACCAGTCAAAACGGTGACTACATCCTTCGTTACTACGTTCTGGATCCTTCCAAAGTCTATAACGTTTCGAATCTCGATGTCGGGAATGAGGCGGTATTTGACAAGTATACCCTTGTTTATGAAAAAGAGTTTAAACAAGATGCTTCAGATGCCCTCTCTGATTTAGGTAGAACGCGTAAAGTTGAAAGTAAGAACAAAGATTATTTCTTGAATGTTACGCCAAAACGGGTGGATGATCGTCATTTTGAGTTGGAAATTACCGGATGGTTTTCGGCTAAGGAAACAGTGACCTATACTGATGAAAATACAGGGAAAGAATACACGGTTCCAAAACCATTCACAGAGCTTCCAAAATCAGCTTTTCTCGGTAACAATCAGACTATGATTGTTGGGAAAGATGCGACCCCTCAAGGAGCAGAAGGCTTTTCTAACTTTAAACAAACCATTCAAAAAATGGTGGTTTCAAATCCATTGACGAGCGTGAATTATTATTATCGGAAAATGACGTCGTCAGAATCTGCATCACAGTCTCAAAGCTTCTCAGCTTCAACGTCAGCATCTCTAGTTTCAGATTCGATTTCATCGTCTCAATCTGTATCGGCTAGTGAGTCCGTTTCCTTGTCGCAAGCATCTAGCTCCGCCAGTCAATCAGATTCACAGGTTTCAACCTCGATTTCCTTGTCACAATCTGTCTCGACAAGTGAATCCAACTCGTTGGTTCAAGAATCGATCTCCACAAGTCAGTCAGAGTCGTTGATTCAAGAGTCAGTTTCAGCGAGTCAATCGGATTCCTTGGTTCAAGCCTCCGTTTCAGCTAGTCAATCGGAGTCGTTGATTCAAGAGTCCGTTTCAGCGAGTCAATCAGATTCGCTAGTTCAAGAGTCGATTTCAGCCAGTCAATCAGACTCGTTGATTCAGGCATCAGTCTCCGCCAGTCAATCAGAGTCGTTGGTTAAAGAATCTGTATCTACCAGTCAGTCAGACTCGTTGGTACAAGAATCCGTTTCAGCAAGCCAGTCAGACTCGTTGGTTCAAGCGTCGGTTTCTGCGAGTCAGTCGGAGTCGTTGGTTCAGGCATCGGTTTCAGCTAGCCAATCCGAATCGTTAGTACAAGAATCTGTATCGGCAAGTCAATCAGTTTCTGCCAGTCAGTCAGATTCATTGGTTCGAGAGTCAATTTCAGCTAGTCAGTCAAAGTCACTGGTACAAGCCTCCGTATCTGCCAGTCAGTCAGACTCCTTGATTAAAGAATCAGTTTCAGCGAGTCAGTCAGAGTCATTGATTAAAGATTCCGTATCAGCCAGCCAGTCAGATTCATTGGCTCAAGCCTCCGTTTCTGCAAGCCAATCAGAGTCACTAGTTAAAGAATCAGTTTCTGCCAGTCAGTCCGATTCCTTGGTTCGAGAGTCAGTTTCAGCGAGTCAGTCAGAGTCACTGGTACAAGCCTCCGTATCTGCAAGTCAATCAGATTCCTTGATTAAAGAATCTGTATCAGCGAGTCAGTCCGATTCCTTGATTCGTGAATCCGTATCTGCCAGCCAGTCTGATTCGTTGGTTCAGGAATCTGTATCCGCCAGTCAGTCCGATTCCTTGGTTCAGACATCTGTATCGGCCAGCCAGTCCGATTCGCTGGTTAAAGAATCAGTTTCTGCGAGTCAATCAGACTCGCTGGTTCAGGCATCTGTATCGTCTAGCCAATCAGAATCTTTGGTTCAATCGTCGGTTTCAGTAAGTCAGTCAGAGTCTTTGCTTCAGGAATCCGTTTCGACCAGCCAGTCTGATTCCTTGGTTCAAGAATCAGTTTCTTCAAGCCAATCTGAGTCGCTGGTTCAAGAGTCGATTTCAGTGAGTCAATCCGACTCACAATCAAAAGCAGCATCAGCATCTAAGAGTGAGTCTGAAAAAGCCTCGAAATCTGTTTCGTTGAGTCAGTCGGTATCCTTATCTAATTTAGCATCTAGATCAATTTCTGTGTCTCAATCGCAGTCAACATCGGCGGTTGGATCGGAGGAAGTGGTTTCTCAACTGATTTCCTTGTCACAATCTATTTCGATGAGCAAAAAGCTGTCAGAATCCGTTTCGTTGAGTCAGTCAGAGTCATTGGTTCAGGAATCCGTATCGGCTAGCCAATCAGCCTCGTTGGTACAAGCATCAGTTTCTACGAGTCAATCCGAGTCGCAAGTTCAAGATTCGGTTTCAGCCAGCCAATCAGAGTCACTGGTTAAAGCCTCAGTCTCCGCCAGCCAATCAGAGTCACTGGTTAAAGCCTCAGTCTCCGTCAGTCAATCAGCCTCGTTGATTCGAGAGTCCGTTTCTGCGAGCCAATCCGATTCGCAGGTTCAAGAATCAGTTTCTGCAAGTCAGTCAGACTCGTTAGTACAAGAATCAGTTTCCGCTAGTGAATCAGAGTCTTTGGTTCAGGCATCGGTATCAGCAAGTCAATCAGATTCCTTGGTTCGAGCCTCAGTCTCCGCCAGCCAATCAGAGTCACTGGTTAAAGCCTCAGTCTCCGTCAGTCAATCAAACTCGTTGGTTCAATCGTCAGTTTCTGCGAGTCAATCAGATTCACTAGTTCAAGAGTCGATTTCAGCTAGTCAATCAGACTCGTTAGTACAAGAATCCGTATCTGCCAGCCAATCCGATTCGCTGGTTCAAGAGTCAGTTTCGGCAAGTGAATCGAATTCATTGGCTCAAGAATCGATCTCAGCAAGCCAATCAGATTCTTTGGCTCAATCGTCTGTTTCAACCAGTCAGTCCGAGTCATTGGTTCAGGAATCCGTATCTGCCAGTCAGTCAGACTCGCTGATTCAAGAATCAGTTTCCGCGAGTCAATCCGACTCGTTGGTTCAGGCATCTGTATCGTCTAGCCAATCCGATTCGTTGCTCAAAGAATCCGTATCAGCTAGTCAATCTGATTCCTTGGTTCAAGCGTCGGTTTCCGCAAGTCAGTCCGAGTCATTGGTTCAGGAATCAGTATCTGTCAGTCAGTCAGACTCGCTGATTCAAGAATCAGTTTCCGCGAGTCAATCCGATTCGCTAGTTCAAGAGTCAGTTTCCGCGAGTCAATCTGAGTCCTTGATTCAAGCATCAGTTTCCGAAAGTCAATCGCAATCTACTTCTGATATCGAATCTAAGTCTCAAATTACAGAATCTATGTCCTTTTCTCGTTCTGATTCAATGAGTCAGTCGGAATCGCAAGTATCGACTGATTTGCAATCAACATCATTGAGTCAATCAGACTCGTTGGTGCGAGAGTCAGTTTCTGCGAGTGAATCGGAATCATTGGTTCAGGAGTCTGTATCAGCCAGTCAATCAGAGTCGCAGGTTCAAGCCTCAGTATCTGCTAGCCAATCGGATTCGTTGGTTCAAGCATCTGTATTGACCAGCCAATCAGAATCGCTAGTTCAAGAGTCGATTTCAGCTAGTCAATCAGACTCGTTAGTACAAGAATCCGTTTCGGCAATTCAATCCGACTCCTTGGCCCAAGCATCCGTTTCAGCAAGTGAATCAGAATCGCTAATCCAAGAGTCGATCTCAACTAGTCAATCCGAGTCTTTGGTTCAAGCGTCCGTTTCTACTAGTCAGTCCGAATCGTTGATTCAGGACTCCGTTTCTACTAGTCAGTCCGAATCGTTGATTCAGGACTCCGTTTCAGCGAGTCAATCCGATTCGCTAGTTCAAGGGTCGATTTCAGCCAGTCAATCAGAGTCGCTGGTACAAGAATCAGTTTCTGCCAGCCAATCAGACTTGTTGGCTCAAGTATCGGTATCGGCAAGCCAATCAGAATCCTTGGTTCAGGAATCCGTTTCAGCTAGTCAATCTGAATCGCTGGTACAAGAGTCCGTTTCGGCTAGCCAATCCGAGTCATTGGTTCAGGAATCTGTATCTACCAGTCAATCAGAGTCGCTGGTACAAGAGTCAGTTTTCGCCAGCCAGTCAGACTCGTTGCTTCAGGAATCCGTTTCAGCGAGTCAATCAGAGTCGTTGGTCCAAGAGTCAGTTTCCGCGAGTCAGTCAGAATCACTGGTCCAAGAGTCCGTTTCGGCAAGTGAATCGAATTCATTGGCTCAAGAATCGATCTCAGCAAGCCAATCAGCTTCACTCCTTTCTTCAAGCGAATCGGCTTCAACGTCCATGCCAGTATCTGAATTTCCTTTGACGAGTATTTCAGATTCTATAAGCGCATCATCGACAGAGAGTCAATCCTTATCGCAGGAAATTTCTGAATGGATCAGTGTGTCTTATGCGTCAAGTTTCTCTGCTGTGACAAGTTCTTCGGAGTCTGTCGTGTCTTCGTTTGGCACCTCTTACTCAGAATCTCCATCAGACACAAGCTCGCTAACTGCAACGCATTCTTCCGGACCTGCTCTTCCAGAGACAGGTGCCCATCCTTCATCTAATATTCTTGCTACAGGAGCTTCCATTCTTCTGTCTGGATTAGCCCTTTTAGGAATTCGGAAAAAAGATGGCAAATAAAACCTTAAAAGACCGGAATGAACCGGTCTTTTATTGATCTAGAATGTCTAAGAAGTTGGGAAATATGTTATAATGAATGAGGAAGTTTTCGTTGAGGGATATGAAAAAGGTTACTTTGTGAAAAGCTCTGTTTGCCTTCATATCTTCAGAAAATATGGGATTAAAAAAGAAGAGTCAGAGGAAAGAGATGAAAATCCATTTTACAAATTTATTTGGGCAATCTTCGAAAAGTGTTGCCCTGATGGCACAAAACGATATTATGAATGTCGTTCGTGAACTTGGGGTTAATGAATTAGGGATCTACTTTTATGATCATAGCAATGAACCAGCTAGCGAATTGAACTCGCGAATGGATGGGATTTTAGCAGGCGTTGCTTTTGGGGATATCGTCTTCGTTCAATCTCCTTCTTGGAATGGAATTGAGTGGGACCGCCGTTTGGTTGATAAGTTAAAACTCCTTCAAACCAAGCTGGTCATGTTTATCCATGATGTTCCACCACTCATGTTTGAGAGCAATTATTACCTAATGCCTAACTATATCGACATGTACAATCAGAGTGATCTGGTCGTTGTTCCGTCAGAGCAAATGTACCATCGTCTAGTATCAGAAGGGCTCACAGTGAAAAAATATGTGGTCCAAAAGTTGTGGGATTTGACCCACAGTTTGGATCTCTATACTCCGCAATTTGAGAAAAAACTGATCTTCTCAGGGAATCCGTCGCGTTTCCCACATATCATCGATTGGAAATATGAGACACCCCTTCATGTCTATACCGAACCGGTTGAAGGAGTCGATTATTCTAAGGTCCATATAGAAGGCTGGCGGACTAAGCAAGAGTTGCTTCTCGAGCTTTCCAAGGGTGGTTTTGGGCTTGTCTGGGGAAATTCTGAGAATCCTGAGGATGAGCGGGATTACTACAAAGAAAATATTTCCTACAAACTATCAACTTATCTATCTGCTGGTCTTCCAGTAGTAGTGCCAGACTATTTGTCAAATGCAGACTATATTCGAGAAAAAGGGCTGGGCTTTGTAGCTTCCAGTCTTGAAGAAGCCAATCGTTTGGTCCAAAACTGTACAGAAGAAGAGTACGCCCAAATGGTCCGAAAGGCTCAATATACTTCTTATTTGATCCGCAATGGCTATTTTACAAAGAAATTATTTGTCGATACCATCATGGCTTTAGGAGAATAATGTCCAAGTAAACCAGATTCTTCAGATAAACATCTGAAGGATTTTTTGTTGAATACGGTACCAAATGGGGAATTTGAAATATTATCAAATATTAGTGACAAATGAGTTTGGAAAAGTCGCAAATTATGGTAAAATAAGTTGAGATAAAATGCTCTAAAGGCACATATTTAAAGGCTGTTTCCCTGGTGGAAGAGTCAAAATGAGTAAGAGAAAGTTTAAAAGAAATGTTAAAACGATCTGAAGTAGGAAAGAGATTTTGTTGGACGATATTTTTCGTCTTTATTTATGTTTTGGGAAGTAAAATTTCCCTGCCTTTTGTTGACTTATCAAAGGCCTTGAGACTCAATGAGGGAACGACAACGGGCTTGCAGCTCTCAAGCGCTGTGATGGGGGGAAATCTCCGCGGGATGTCGATCTTTTCGATCGGTCTATCCCCATGGATGTCTTCCATGATTTTGTGGCGGATGTTTACCGTTTCAAAACGCTTTAACCTCGAAAAAACCAGCACGGAGATAGTGGAGCGACGAAAGATGTACGTGACCTTAGCGCTCGCCATCGTCCAGTCTTTGGCAGTGGCCATGTATCTCCCCTTGAAGACAGGGTTGAATCCCGGACTTGTCATTGCGGTCAATACCATGATTATGGTAGCCGGAGCCTTCTTTTTAGTTTGGCTCTCCGATCTAAATGCCGCTTTGGGGCTTGGAAGTTCTGTTGTGATCATGATGGCTGGGATGGTTATGTACCTGCCCGAAGACGTGATGCAGACCCTTTCAAGTGTCAATAATATCCCAGAAATCGCTTATGTTCTGGGCGTGATTTTCATCTTGATTTTTGTCTATGTGGCAGTCTTGGTGGAATATTCTAAGTACCAGATTCCTGTCAATAAATTAGGGATCCACAACAACTTGAAAAGTTATACTTTTTTGGATATCAAGCTCAACCCTGCAGGAGGGATGCCCTTCATGTACGCCATGACCTTGGTGTCCATTCCTCAGTATGCTATGCTCCTGATCTTGTCTATGGATTCCAATGCCAAGTGGGCTGCTCGTTTAGCCAAACACTTGGTGATGGGAGATCCGATTTGGATTCTTCTTTACATTCTGATGATCGCCCTTCTCTCTTTTGCTTTCGCCTTTGTCAATGTGAACGGAGAAGAAATTGCAGATAAGATGATGAAGGCTTCCGAGTATATCGATCATGTCTATCCTGGAGCAGATACACGTCGCTATATCAATAAAATTGTGCTACGCTTGACGGTTTTTGGGACCTTGTATCTGATCCTCTTCACGGCGCTTCCTTTTTCTCTCTTGTTATGGGATAAAGATCTCTTGCGCTTGACCATGATTCCAGGAACCTTCCTCATGTTTGTCGGGATGATTTACAATATCCGAGAAGAAATTCGTGCCCTTCGTGTGAATCAACGTTATACAAGAATATTCTAGGAGTAACCATGTATTATTTTGTACCAGCCTGGTATGGAACGGACCGCATCTGGCAGCAAACAGCTACCCCTTGGTACTGGATGCGAGAGTCCATTGAATTTGACGATACCATTAATCAAGTTCGTATTTTTCAAGAAGCAGAAATGGATCGGATCTTATTGTTGCCACAGTATAGTCCGCAATTGCGCTATTTTTTACACCGCCAAGATTTGTTAGAGACAGATGTGCTTTCGATTTTTGATAAGATCCAACAGGTTCCGTCTGATTTGGCTATGCGCCCAGTTCAGCTTCAGGACATCGAATGGCCGAGTGAGACCACTTTTTCCTATACTCCCTTTTTGGTGATGGCGTTTCGAAAGGGCCACCACCTAGCGAAAATTGATATGGGAGTGGATGGAAACCTTCTCTCTTTGACCCGTTATAAGAATGACGAGATCAGCTACATCGAGTACTTAGATGATCGTGGCTTTATCTCTAGTAGAATCTACTACAATGAGGGAAAACCCTATTTCCAAGAGTATCTGAGTTTTGATGGGCAATGGGTTTTGAGAGAGATGTTGATCGAAGAGAACCACTCCGTCATGGTTAATGAAGCTTTCTTTCATGCCTTCAAAAAAGAAAGCTATGCCAATATGGGAGACGTTGTCGCTGAAAAAATGAAGGAGCAGCTAGCAACCTTGGTTCCAGGACGAGATCAGTTGGTTTTGGCAGCTCATCCAGCAAATTTGGCTTTTTTACAAGATACAGCAAGTAGTGTTAAGAAAGTCTTGTCTTTCTACGGGGATCGCCAGCCCTTGTCTGCCGAAAACTTTGCCCTCTATTTTGATATGATTGATGCCCAGCTCCTGATTACAGATAGTGAAAAAACCAAAGAAGCGATTGGGGTCTTTTCTCCTAGCTTGGCTCAAAAGACACACCGGATTACCTCTTTTGACTCCCGCCTCCGTTTGGGCTCTAGTCAGGAGCGCAAGGAATCGAAGATTTACTTTTATGTCAATGAAGTCGAGCTTCCAAGTAAGAGCCAGCTCAAGAAGGTTTTGGAGGTCTTGGCGCAACATCCTTTATTTGAAGTTGTTTTTGCATTTTACAATGGATCACCGGAGCGTGTTAAGGAATTAGAAGGGCAACTCGAGGAATTGATCGCTAGCGAGCAGGACTTGCATCTGGTTCAATCACCAGCCCAAATAGAAGGACTTGGGGAAAACCAGATTATCGATGAAGAGTCCGTACAAGACGCACCGGACTACCGCTTTGTAGTAAAGAATTTTTCAAATGAAAATGACATTATTCAAGAGTTGGAGAAAACACGCTTGATCGTAGATTTAAGCGAGGAACCCAACCTCTATACGCAAATTGCAGGGATCTCTGCTGGGATTCCTCAGGTCAACCGCGTCCAGACAGAATATGTCGATCATTTGAAAAACGGTTATGTCTTATCAAAGGGAGACAAGGAATTAGGAAAGGCAATCACGCACTTCTTATTGGAATTGAAGCCTTGGAACGAAGCCTTGGTCTACTCGATCGAAAAAATTCAAGAATACACCGGTCAACGCTTGATCGAGAAATGGGAAGGATGGATGAAAGAACGTTATGGATAAAAAATTACAAATACCCCATATTCTCCAAATCGGCTCAAGCAGTTGGCGAGATCAGGTGGAGCTTCCTGCTGGACTAGGCTGGCACTTTTTTCAAGTCACCGCTCTTCCATCGCTCAAAGAGTATATGGAAGAAGAGGAAATCTCCAAATTCAAAGCCTTGATTCTGGAAAAGCCAGAAGATTTATTAGCTTTAGGAGAAGACCTGGCTTATTTCCAGCCTTATACCGTTTTTTATGATCAAAGCCATGAACTAGAGGCGCCTTCTGGCGAATTGGCCCACCTTTTAAGACTCAAGCAAGCAAGACCCTGGGATTTCTCAAACAAGCATCAATTTCTCTATGTCTTAGACCGCTTTTTATACGACAATCAATATGGAGATGCCTTTACAGTTCGTGACCTGCGAGTGAGACCTGATTTTGCGGGCCAGCAAACGGTGCTGGGGCAACACTTCCTTCAGCTCGAGGGCTCATACGGCGAGGAGTTTACACCGATTGCTCAGTGGGTCTACAACTACGTGTATGATGCGAGTCGTCCCATCAATTTTTGGTTGGAATATGAAAAAGATCCAAGTTGTCAGCTGCAATTGCGGATTCAATTTTACCGCTTTGGTGCACTGGGAGAGTGGGTCAAAGATGCAGTCTTTTCAGAAGAAGAGATGGTACAACCACTAGAACTGGATGGCGCAGAACCTTATTACCTAGCCTTTTCGCTGGAAGCAAAAGGAGAGGGGACGCTTACGATCGGAGCCTTACATAAGCGCTTGTCACATGGTCCTTTAGGAGAGATGACCGTAGGAGCTAAGACGCTACGGGACCACAAACGCCAAGAAATTTTTGCTTATTTCCATCCTGGCGATATGAAGCCACCTTTAAACATTTACTTTTCTGGGTATCGTCCGGCCGAAGGATTTGAAGGGTTTGGGATGATGCGTGCGATGGGGAGTCCCTTTATTCTCTTTTCTGACCCAAGACTGGAAGGTGGATCCTTCTATATGGGCTCAGAAGAATTGGAAAGTCAAATCACTGCCTTTATTGATCAGCACTTGGACTTGCTCGGCTTTGAGCCAAAAGATATGAATTTCTCTGGCTTGTCCATGGGGACCTTTGGTGCCCTTTACTATGGTGCTCTTTATTCTCCTCATGCGATCTTGGTCGGAAAACCTATTGTCAACCTGGGGGATGTCGCTGCCAATCTGAAATTTAAACGTCCAGATGAGTTTGGAACATCCCTAGATATGATGCAGTTGATCATTGGTCAAGTGTCGCAAGAAGGGATCGGTCAGCTCAATCAACGCTTCTGGGACCGGTTTAACCAGGCAGATTTCAAGGATACGATTTTAGCCCTTGCCTATATGAGGGATGATGACTACGATCAGCAGGCTTATCCAGATATTTTAGAGGCCTTGTATGAATTGCCGGTTCGTATTATCAGTACTAGCCGCGCCGGTCGACACAATGATGCGAGTGGTCCAATCATTGAGTGGTTTGTGACCCAGTACAAAGAAATCATGGAAAGAGACTTTGGAAGAAACCAATGATAAAAATAAAAGAAAATGAAAGCAGACGAATCTACTGGGGCGATACTGTTCTAGCAGATTATCTTTGGGGGTCGACCATTCAAGCGACGGCCCAAGGAAGCGTTCAGTTTCAGAACCCCCTCATGCCATCTGGTCAAGTGCTGAAAACTTGGCATTCGCAGACAAATTTTGGCGCAACTCGTCAAATTCCTAGTCTGCCCCTGCTCAAAAGAGAGCAAGATTATGAATTGGTTATCACGATGGAAGCGACTCCTGCTCATACCGTTATGGTAGAAATCGTCTTCAAAGATCGCTTTGGAGAGGTCGTTGGCCGTCGAGTAACCGCAGAAGGTCGCTTGCCGTTTACCTATCCAGATCAAGCATACGCCTATGAAGTACGCTTGCTCAGTGCAGGTTTGCAAGAGTTTACCTTCCACTATTTCACGATTCAACCAATATCGTCTGAGGGAGCAGAAGTTCTCGAATAGACGAACATCACTGCAAAAAAAGAGGATTACATTGGATTACGTTAAATTAAGAAACATCAAAAAAATCTTAAAAGAAGTCAATAGCTGGAAGGATGACATGGCCCGCTTGACGGATCGACAACTACAGGAGAAGACTGTGGAATTTCGGGAACGTCTAGCTAAGGGTGAGACCTTGGATGATCTCTTACCGGAAGCATTTGCGGTTGCGCGGGAAGCCGATAAACGGGTCTTGGGTATGTTTCCTTATGACGTGCAAGTCATGGGAGGAATTGTCCTCCACCAAGGCAATGTCGCTGAAATGAATACCGGTGAAGGAAAGACCTTGACGGCAACTATGCCAGTTTATCTCAATGCCTTAGAGGGCAAAGGGGTCATGGTTATTACGACCAATACCTATCTGGCAACTCGGGATGCAGAAGAGATGGGACAGGTCTACCGCTTTTTGGGCTTGACTGTTGGAGTTCCCTTGAAACAATCTGAAGAAGAAGAATTAGATCCAGAAGTCAAACGCGAGATCTACCGGTCAGATGTCATTTATACGACCAATACTAGTCTGGGCTTTGACTATTTAACAGAGAACTTGACGGCTTCTGCAGATGGCCAATTTTTGGCAGACTTCAATTACGCCATTGTTGATGAGATTGATTCGGTGCTTCTAGATAGTGCCCAGACACCCTTGATTATTTCTGGTTCTCCTCGGGTTCAGTCCAACCTTTATGGGATTATTGATACCCTGATCCAAACCTTCAAAGAAGGGGAAGACTTCAAGTTTGATGAAGAAAAGAAACGGGTTTGGTTGACTCGAAAAGGAGCTCATGCAGCAGAAGCCTTTCTAGCCATTCCCAACCTCTATGATCCCCAATACCGTGACTTGGTCCGCCATATCAGCTTAGCCCTGCAGGCCAATAAAAACTTTATTAAGGATAAGGATTATGTCATCCATCCCAATGTCGAAGGGCAACCGGAGATTGTCTTACTAGACCAGGCGACGGGGCGCTTGATGGAAATGACGCGCTTGCAGGGAGGACTCCACCAGGCAATTGAAGCCAAAGAGGGTCTCAAGCTCACACAAGAAACACGGGCTATGGCTTCTATTACTTACCAAAACCTCTTTAAGATGTTTCGGAAGTTGGGAGGCATGACCGGGACTGGGAAGGTCGCTGAGGCAGAGTTTCTTGATACCTATGCTATGTCAGTGATCAAGATCCCAACCAATCGCAAGAAGATCCGCAAGGATTTGCCGGATGAAATCTATCAGACCTTGCCGGAGAAAATCGTGGCTTCCTTGGATTATGTGAAGAAGGTCCATGAAAAGGGCAATCCGATTCTGGTCTTTGCCGGATCGGTTGAAATGTCGATTCTTTATTCGAATCTTCTTTTGCGGGAAGGGATTCCACACAATCTTCTCAATGCCAACAATGCTCCTCGAGAGGCCCAGATCATTAAGGAGTCTGGTCGAAAAGGAGCCGTGACGGTTGCGACCTCAATGGCCGGTCGGGGAACCGACATCAAGTTAGGACCAGGAGTCGCTGAGTTAGGTGGCTTGGTGGTTGTTGGGACTGAGCGGATGATGAACCAGCGGATTGACCTTCAAATACGTGGACGTTCAGGTCGCCAAGGAGATCCCGGTTTGACCAAGTTCTTCGTCTCATTGGAAGACGATTTGATGAAAAACTGGGGGCCAGACTGGATCCAGGATACCTATCAAGACTATGATGTGGATGAGCGGATTGGTTCAGCTAAAGCTCTAACCAAACGAAAGTATAGAAACTTGGTGGAACGGGCTCAAAATGCTAGTGAAAGTTCTGGTCAGGCCAGTCGTCGGATGACGCTAGAATTTGCGGAAAGCATGAACATTCAGCGTGCCATCGTCTACGAAGAGCGTGACCGCTTGATTAAGCAAGAAGGACGCTTGGACGACATCGTAGAAAAAGCGCTCCGTTCCGTTTTTTCAAGCATTGTTCATAAAAAAGAATACAAGGAACCTGTAGCTTTTTATCGCTATATTTTAGACAATGTTAGCTACCAAGTGGATCCGGAAAAGGCCCACCAAACCTTCCGTAGCAAAAAAACCAAAGAGAATTTCTTATGGGAGATTGCTAAAAGTGAGTTAGAGGCTAAGTATGAGGTCTTAGGCACCGATGAGGTGATCGCCCAATTCCAGCGCATGGCCATTCTAAAAGCTATCGATGAAAACTGGGTCGAGCAGGTAGACTATCTGCAACAATTGCGCATGGCGCTCTCTGGTCAGTACACCAGTCAGAAAAACCCTTTGGTAGAATTTTTCCAAGAAGCCTACCAATCCTTTGAACGAATGAAAGAGGCGGCCAAAGAACAAATGGTCCGCAATCTCTTACTGAGTCGAGTAGAAATCAATAAAAAAGGGGAAATTGTCTTGCATTTCCCATAAAAGAGGACATTATGACAGTATACAATATCAACCTTGGAATCGGTTGGGCCAGCAGTGGTGTTGAGTATGCCCAGGCCTACCGTGCCCAGTTGTTACGCAATATCCATCAACCAGCCAAGTTTGTCTTTATGGATATGATTCTAGCCGATAATATCCAGCATTTAACAGAAAATATCGGTTTTAAAAATGATGAAATCATCTGGCTCTATAGCCATTTTACAGATATAAAAATTGCGCCAACGACCTATACCATTGATCAGGTCTTAGCAGGATTTGCCGGAAAACCGACTCGTGAAGAAGTCGATGGTAAGATCAAGCGCTTCTTTTATGAGGACCAGGACAACTTTTTGACCTGCTACCTGCGCGCAGAAAACAGTCCCTATGTCGAACGCTGCGAGTACGTGTCTAGAGGAATTTTGGTGAGAAAGGATTATTTCTCCTATACCCGCTATTGTACCGAGTACTTCATTCCTAAGAACAACCAAGCCAACTTGATTGAGCGCCGATTTTACAATGAAGACGGGACAGTTGCTTACAGCATGCAGATGGCAGATGGCCGCGAAATCTATCGTTTTCCAGATCGCTACCTGGTTGGTCGCCAAGAATTGATCCGCTACTTCATGCAGACCCTTCAATTGACCAAACAAGATCTGGTGATTTTGGATCGGGAAACCAATATCGGTCAGCCTATCTTTGAAGAAGCGCAAAAAGCCCGTCTGGGTGTGGTCGTCCATGCCGAGCACTTCAGTGCCAATAATGTCGACGATCAGTATATCCTGTGGAATAACTATTACGAGTACCAATTTACCAATGCAGACAAGGTGGACTTCTTTATTGTTGCGACCGACCGCCAAAAAGAAATCTTAGCCGAACAGTTTGCCAAATACACCAACCATCAGCCGGCTATCTATACCATTCCAGTTGGAAGCCTTGCAAGCTTGCCACAAAACGAAAATCGCACTCCATTTTCTATGATTACAGCTTCTCGTTTGGCGACTGAAAAGCATATTGACTGGTTGGTGCGAGCAGTGGTTCGCGCCAAAAAAGAATTGCCAGAACTGTCTTTTGACATCTATGGAAAAGGTGGAGAAGAAGGCAAGCTGCGTTCTCTAATCGATGAATTGGGGGCAGCAGACTATATCCATCTCAAAGGGCATGCCAATCTAGAGGAAATTTATAAGAACTATGAAGTTTACCTATCAGCGTCGACCAGTGAAGGTTTTGGGTTGACCTTGATGGAGGCGATTGGTTCAGGACTTCCGATTATCGGTTTTGACGTTCCTTATGGCAACCAGACCTTTGTCACAGAAGGTAAAAATGGCTATCTCATTCCGCCTTCAGCAGATCAAGTGGTCGACCAGATCGCTTCTGCCTTTGCGGAGAAAATCATCCAGCTATACAAAAAGGATGATCTAGCCAGCATGCGTCAAGCATCTTATGCGCGTGCAGAAGACTTTTTGACCAGCCGAGTAGAAGAAGCTTGGGCACAATTGATAGAAGAGGTGACACATGCTGAACGTATTTGATAGTTATTCTCGTGAAAGCCAAGACCTGCTCCACTCCATGAAAGAGTCTGGCTTTGACCACCCGACCGTTGTTTTGGAGCAAAATGGTTTCTTACCAGACGGTGTTGAATCGCCCTTCATCTATTTCTTGGGTCAACCAAAAGGGGAGAAGCGCGGACGCTACTTTAATGAAGTTCCAGTTCCTGATTTCTGGGAAGTTTCTGGGGATAACAGTTCGGGAAAAGTGACCTACTATGGTCAGGAAAAGGCTCGAATTGTGTACCATGCTGCTTCCTATAAACGCATCGTCGAGCGCTTAGAGTGGTTAGATGATAAGGGGCAAGTGGTCATGATTGAGCACTATGACCAATACGGTCGTAAGATTGCTGTAACGACTTGTGGTGATCAGGGACAGTATTTGGTGACCACTTATTTTGAAGGGGATATCGAGCGCTTGACAGAGAATCACCAAACAGGGGATTTGATCTTGACCTTGGACCATCAACCCATGCGGATTTTCAAGAATCGCTTAGATTACTTTGTCTTTTATCTAGAGTATCGTGGTTTTGATCTAGATGGTTTGGTCTACAATACGCTGGCTACCTCCTTTAGCATTAGTCTCCAGCTAGGCAATAAAGGCATCAAAGGACGCGACGTCTTGGTGTGGCAAGAGCCTCTTCACGACAGCCTTCCGGGCAACATGCAGTTGATTCTAAAGAGCCCAGAAATCCGGACCAAGAAGATCTTGATTCCGCAAAACGCGACCTATCATCGTGCTTTGCAGTTGACCTCGCAAGACCAGCATAGCTATTTTGGTCCCCTTGGCTACCTGTATGATTTCAAGGTGAAAGACGATATCCGTAAAGACGCTTTTGTTTTGACCAATTCGGATCAGATCGAAGCCTTGACCTATCTAGTAGAGAACTTGCCAAATGTGACCTTCCGTGTAGCAGCTTTGACGGAGATGTCTGCGAGCCTCTTGTCTATGGTTCGCTATCCAAATGTGGTCTTGTACCAAAATATCAGTCAAGAGCGGATCAAAGAGTTGCTTAAGGTCTCTAGTATTTATCTAGATATCAACCACTATGCAGAGGTGCAAGGCATTGTTCGCAAGGCCTTCGAACACCAGCAAGTCATCCTTGCTTTTAGCCATACCCTGCATGACCGCCACTTCCTCGCACAAGCCAATATCTTTGATCAAGGAAAAGAAGCAGATATGGTGGCCCGCATCCAGGAAATCTACCAATCTGTGGATAACTACAGAGAAGCCGTTGCGCAACAAATTACTCAATCAAGTAGCGTTGAGCCAGCTGTTTTCAAAGCTCGCTTGCAAGAAGGGATAGGTGGACACAGTGAGTGATCGTAAGAAAGATTTATTTTACAAAGAAGTAGAAGGAAGGATGGAGTCTCTCAAACGCCGTCCTGCTGAAAAAGAAAAGACGACACGTTCTGAAAAGATCAATGTCACTTTTAATGTGATCATTGGTTTGGTGATTCTGCTGGGAGTTATTTTTACTCTCTTCAGAGTGTTAGGAGGATCCTAAGATGGAAATGGTATTTGCAATCGGGATCTCGATCTTATCCCTCGCTCTTGTGGTTCTGATCACCCTGCAGCCTCGCCAACAACAATCGCTCTCAACAGATGCGACCAGTAACCTAGGAAAACCAAGTTACTGGCGGTCTCACCGTGGACTCAAGCTAGCGACCCTCGTTGTTAGTATCGTCTTTCTCGTATCCTTATTTCTTTATATGATGGTCGTACAGGCCTAGTCTTTAATAGAATGGATAAAAAAAGAAGTTGGTATTCTCCAACTTCTTTTAGAATGTAATCCATCTGTTTCTTACATCATACAACCTAAATGATACTTAAAAAATTAAAGAGATATCTA
>ERZ773011.84-NODE-84-length-23508-cov-5.77205_pt1 | contig 23508 bp, 19 predicted proteins | sample MGYA00580662_ERZ773011 | MGnify/ENA primary metagenome ERZ773011 (study PRJEB29015, sample SAMEA2738118) | human oral metagenome | biome: human oral; feature: human-associated habitat; material: saliva | place: China | collected 2169 ... | reverse complement strand
GGCGGACCAGGACGGTGAGCTGGGCCCGGTGTACGGCGTGCAGTGGCGTTCGTGGAACGCCGGGGACGGCCGCCACATCGACCAGATCTCCCAGGTCCTCGAGACGGTGAAAACGAACCCGGATTCGCGCCGCATGGTGGTCTCCGCGTGGAACGTTGGAGACCTGCCGCAGATGGCGCTCGAGCCCTGCCACGCGTTCTTCCAGCTGTACGTGGCTGACGGCCGCCTATCGCTGCAGCTCTACCAGCGCAGCGCAGACATGTTCCTGGGTGTGCCCTTCAACATCGCGTCCTACTCGCTGCTCACCCACATGTTCGCCCAGCAGGCGGGCCTGGAAGTCGGCGACTTCATTTGGACGGGCGGAGACTGCCACATCTACTCCAACCACACGGAGCAGGTGACCGAGCAGCTGAGCCGCGAGCCGTACCCGTTCCCGCGCTTGGAGCTGACAAAGGCTCCGTCGATGTTCGAGTACTCCTTCGACGATATTTCCGTCGTCGACTACCAGCATCACCCGACGATCAAGGCTCCGGTCGCCGTATGACGAAGCTCGCCGCGATTTGGGCCCAGGATAGCAACGGGATCATCGGGTCGGGCACGGCCATGTCCTGGCACGTTCCCGCTGATTTCCGTCATTTTAAGGAGTCCACGATGGGCTGCCCGATCATCATGGGCCGCCGCTCGTGGGAGGCTCTCGGGCGCGTCCTCCCGGGCCGCACGAACATCGTCATCACCCGTACCCCCGGGTACGAGGCCGAGGGCACTCTCGTTGTCTCCTCCGTCGATGAGGCGCTTCAGATCGCGCGCGAGGAAACGGCACGCACACAGGCCCCCTACATCTGGATCACGGGCGGGGCGCAGCTCTATGCGCAGACCCTGCCCTTCCTCGACGAGGCCGTGGTGACCGACCTGGAGTTGGATGTGGCCGCGAGCGCACCCGAGGGTTCGGCCTTCGTGTACGCGCCGCCGCTGGATCCGGCTCTGTGGCGCAGGGATGAGAACCGCAGTGATGCCGAGTGGCGTGAGCGCTCGGGGGACGCGCGCTGGAAGGTGAGCACCTGGGTGCAGCGTTAACTCTTACCGCACCTCTGTGTTATTCAACAACTGTCTGGGGAGGCCCCGCGCAATGCGCGGGGCCTCCGTCGTAGGATGCACTGTGCCTTCTTCTCCCTTGTTAACGAATCCGACGCTGCGCGCGCTCGTGGCGATCGCCCTGTTTACCTACACGGCGCAGAACATGCTCAACGTGTCGATCGCTCCCCTCTCGCGCGCCCTGGACCTGCCCGAGTGGATCGTGGGTGCGGCGGTGTCCCTGGCGGCTGCCGCGGTGACGGCGCTCAGCCAGTTCTGGGGGCGTCGCTCGATCGCCTGGGGACGCAGGCGCGTCATTCTGCTGGCGCTGATCCTGGCGCTGACGGCGGGCACGCTCTTTTCGGCAGCAGTGTGGGCGCGCGCAGCCGGTTACATCGGCGCGTTTGCCGCGGCGGGGGCCATCATGGCGGCGCGCGGCCCCTTCTTCGGCGCGGCCGTCGCGGCGATCCCGCCGACCGGCCAGGCCCTCGTCGCCGAGGTGACCCCGGACGAGGGGTCGCGCGTGCGCGGCACATCCGCGTTCTCGGGAGCGATCAACCTGTCCGTCATGGTGGGTTCCCTCGTCTCGTCGGCACTGGGTGCGTGGTGGATCTTCGGACCCGTGCACGCCACGCCGGTCTTCGTTCTCATCGCGCTGGCCATCGCCCTGATCTGGCTACCCCGTGACGGAGGCACCACCCACCCAAGGAGGCACCTGCCCCGTCTGTCCCATGAGGCCGCAGAACCCGAGAAAGCGACCCCGGCCTCGTCGATTGAAGGGACAACGGACAGTGCGAGCACGGAAACCACAGACGGCGAACTGCCCCCGCGCGTGAGCTGGACCGACCGGCGGATCGCCCCGTGGATCGCCTCGATCTTCGGCATCTACTTCGCCAACGGCGTCGTTCAGATCACGATAGGCTTTCTCGTTCAGGACCGTGGTGGACTCGAGCCCGCGCCCGCCGTGTCAATCACGGCCCTCATGCTGCTGGCCAACGCCGCCGGAGCCATGCTCATGCAGCTGATCGTCGTGCCACGCCTGGGATGGGGGCCTCGCAGGCTGCTGCGGGCGGGCATGACGCTCGCACTCATCGCTCTCACCTGTCTGACCCTCGCGCCGACGCTGTGGGCGGTCGCGGCATCGACCTTCGCGATGGGCGTCGCCTCGGGCATGGCCTCCCCCGGCTACTCCGCCGGCGCGTCCCTGGCTGTCACCGAGCGCGAGCAGGGCGGCATCGCCGGCGTCATCAACGCGACCGGCGCGATCACGTGGATCGTGGCCCCCGTGAGCGCCACCGCCCTGTACGGCTGGATGCCCCTGTCACCCTTCCTCCTCGCGCTGTCCCTCGTCGCACTGTCGTGTTCGTGCGCGTGGTTGCTCCTGCGCAAGCTGGACATTGTGTCCCGAGCACGCGACTAGGACGAGTGCCCCACGCCTCACAGCACGCTCGGCGCTATCCTAGAGAGGTACGTAAGCCCTACGCGAAGGAGCCACCTGTGGCACAAGAAACCCGCACCGAAACCGACTCGATGGGAGCCGTTGAGGTCCCCGCGAACCGCTATTGGGGCGCTCAGACCGAGCGTTCGCTGCACAACTTCGACATCGGCCGCAACACATTCGTGTGGGGTCGCCCGATGGTGCGCGCCCTCGGCATCCTGAAGAAGTCCGCAGCCCTGGCCAACGCTGAGCTGGGCGAGTTGCCCGCCGACATCGCGAACTACATCGCGCAGGCCGGCGACGAGGTCATCTCCGGCAAGCTCGACGACAACTTCCCGCTGGTCGTCTTCCAGACCGGCTCGGGCACGCAGTCGAATATGAACGCCAACGAGGTCATCTCCAACCGCGCCATCGAACTCGCGGGCGGCACCATGGGCACCAAGTCCCCCGTGCACCCCAACGACCACGTGAACCGCGGCCAGTCCTCGAACGACACCTTCCCCACCGCCATGCACATCGCGGTCGTCTCCGAGCTGCACGACATGTATCCGCGCGTGCGCCAGCTGCGCGACACGCTGGACAAGAAGGCCAAGGAGTTCGACGACGTCATCATGGTGGGCCGCACCCACCTGCAGGACGCGACCCCGATTCGCCTGGGCCAGGTCATCTCCGGCTGGGTTGCTCAGATCGACTTCGCCCTCGAGGGCATCGAGTACGCGGACACCCGTGCACGTGAGCTGGCCATCGGTGGTACCGCCGTGGGCACCGGCCTGAACGCTCACCCGAAGTTCGGCGAACTCACCGCGAAGAAGATCTCCGAGGAGACGGGCATCGAGTTCACACAGGCCGACAACCTGTTCGCCGCCCTGGGCGCGCACGACGCGCTGGTGCTGGTTTCGGGCGCGCTGCGCGTCCTGGCCGACGCCCTCATGAAGATCGCGAACGACGTGCGCTGGTACGCCTCCGGCCCGCGTAACGGCATCGGCGAGCTGATCATCCCCGAGAACGAGCCGGGTTCATCCATCATGCCGGGCAAGGTTAACCCGACCCAGTGCGAGGCCATGACGATGGTCGCCACCCAGGTCTTCGGCAACGACGCAACGGTCGGCTTCGCCGGCTCGCAGGGCAACTTCCAGCTCAACGTCTTCAAGCCCGTCATGGCGTGGAACGTCCTGGAGTCCATCCGCCTGCTGGGCGACGCCTGCGTGTCCTTCGACACGCACTGCGCGTACGGCATCGAGCCGAACTACGAGAAGATCAAGCACAATCTGGACATCAACCTCATGCAGGTGACGGCTCTGAACCGTCACATCGGCTACGACAAGGCCTCAAAGATTGCGAAGAACGCGCATCACAAGGGCCTGTCGCTGCGCGAGTCCGCCCTCGAGCTGGGCTTCCTGACCGCCGAGGAGTTCGACGCGTGGGTCGTTCCCGCCGACATGACGCACCCCAGCGCCGCCGACGAGTGATCCGCAAGTCGCACTGACGCTTCGGCCCCGGTCTCGCATGAGGCCGGGGCCGGTTTCACATGTACGAGGCCAGGGCCGCGTTGGAGCGATAGGCGAGCACGACAGGGAATACAGGTCGAACCCGCGCAGTTATATGCCATGTAAACAATCGGAGGGGTTCATGACGCACACGCACACCACCTACAACGAGGCCGTCCACGCGGCCCTGCACCTGCTAGCCGACGACATGGGCTACAAGATTCCCTCCCACGCGGATATCGCACAGGAGCGCGCATACCTACGCGCCCTCATGAACATGCGCGATCCCGCTCCCCTGCCTGATAGCTACCGTGAGGCTGAAGCGGTTGTTCTCGACACCGAACGAGAGCGACGCGGAACCGTGACCTGGGAGGACGCCACGGCCTCGTCGGCTCATCCGAGGATTGCCCTGTGGCGTGGGGACATCACGCGCCTGCAGGTCGATGCAATCGTCAACGCTGCAAACTCGGCGATGCTCGGGTGCCGAGCGCCCGGACACACGTGCATTGATAACGCAATCCACAGCGCAGCCGGGCTCGGGCTACGTCAGGCGTGTGCCGACGCGATGGATGAGCGCGCACGCGGCGACGATCCCTCAGGATTCCCGACGGGCGAGGCCCTCCTCACTCCCGGTTTCCACCTGCCGGCGCGCTTCGTCATCCATACCGTCGGCCCCATCGTCAGCGGAGAGTTGACGCAGACGCACCGGGAGGCTCTCGCCCGCTCGTATCGGCGATGCTTGGAGGAGGCAGCCGCGCTTGGGCTTGACACGGTGGCGTTCTGCTGTATCTCCACGGGCGTCTTCAGTTTTCCCCAAGAGAAGGCGGCGCGTATCGCCGTGGCGACCGTGTCCGATTTTTTGGAGTCCGGCACTGCGGGCACGGACAATCTGCGCGTCATTTTCAACGTATTCGGTGACCGAGACGAGGCCCTATACCACGCTCTTCTTGGACTCTGACCCCATCAGCGAGTGAGGAAACACCATGAACCGACCCACCACCCTGCGCGAAGCTATCGAGGCCGCCGACTCGATCCTGATTGGGGCGGGAGCCGGTCCGTCCGCAGCCGACGGCGATCATCACTCCGGCCCGGTCTTCGACGCGCGTTTCGCTGACTTTCGCGACCAGCGCGGCATTACGGACGCCTACTCGGGCGGCTTCTATCCCTTCCCCACGTCGGAGGAGCGCTGGGCGTTTTGGAGCCGTATGATCTCCCTGCTACGCTACGAGGCCGGCCCGGGGCAGGTGTACGCGGACCTGCTGGGCCTCGTCAGCGAGCGCGACTATTTCATCATCACGACGAACGTGGATCATCGTTTCCAGACGTCTGGTTTCGACAAGGAGCATCTGTTCTACACGCAGGGCGATTACGGGCTACTGCAGTGTTCGGTCCCCTGCCACGATGCCACCTACGACAACGAGAAGTGGGTACGCCAGGCGGTGGCCAGCCAGGAAGGCATGCGCATCCCGTCGGAGTTGATTCCGCAGTGCCCGAGGTGCGGTGAGGAGATGACGACGAATCTGCGCGTCGATGCCCGCTTCGTTCAGGACGCGGGATGGGCGGCGGCTGCCGGGCGCTATGAGGATTTCCTGGAGCGAACCTGCGTTGACCGTGTTCTCTACCTTGAGCTGGGCGTCGGCATGAACACGCCGAGCATCATCAAGTTCCCGTTCTGGCGGCGCGTCTACGACAATCCGGAGGCAACCTACGCGTGCGTTGCGCTGGATGCATCGGCCCCAGCGGAGATTGCGGATCGGTCCCTCCTGATCCGAGGCGACATCGCCGAAGCCCTGGCGAGCGCGCGCGGATAACGAGCCGAGGCCTCGGCCCCTTACATCTGAGCGCGCGTCTTCTGACGCATCTTCAGGATCGTCGAGGCGATGATGGAGAGCAGGAAGATGTTGAAGAGGATCGCGCCGACGCCCGGGGACACGAGCGTGGCGACGAGGCGTCCGGTGGGGGCCGTGGCCGCGGCAGAGGCCCCAACGATCATGCCGATGCGCAGGTCGACCATGCGATGGCGCAGGTTGGTGACGGTGCCGGCGATGCCGGTAGGGATCATGACGAGCAGGGACGTGCCGCGCGCGATGAGGTCGCCCGCACCGACGGCGAGTTCCATGCCGGGCACGATGACGGATCCGCCGCCCACGCCGACCAGGCCGGAGAGGATTCCGGCGCACAGGCCCACCAGGATCATGAGCACGCACGAGGCCAAGGTCAGTGAGACGGCACCCTCGCGCGTGGGGACATGCAGGTATTGGGAGACGATCACGAAGAGTGTGAAGCCAATGAGGATCCAGAGCAGGGCGGGCGCGGGCAGACGCCGCAGGAGCCACACGCCGACCTGGGAGCCCACGAGCGCGCCGACGACAAGGAGGGCTGCTCCAGCCCAAGAGACCTCGCTGTGCAGGGCGTAGGTGCCCGAGCCGACGGCGGCGGTGACGATGATGGCGGCGAGGGACGTGGCCGAGGCGCGACGCTGGTCCATGCCCAGGACGGTCATGAGCGCGGGGACGATGACGAGGCCGCCTCCCACTCCGAAGAGTCCGGAGAGGAAGCCCGCACCCACGCCAGTGGCGATGACGAGGAAAATACGGCGCAGGGTGAGAGCCTGGGAGTCGGTGTGGTCCATGTCTCTACTGTAGTCCTGGGTAACGCGTCTTCTGCTACGGGGCTTCACCCCGCGCGAAACGCATGTGCACGTCCTGTTCACGGCGGTTTCAGTGAGCGTAGACTTCTGGCATCGACGAAAGGACAAGCAATGACCAATGTTCTGATTGTGTCGGGTCACCCGCGTCTCGGTGACGATTCGGTGGCAAACAAGACGATTCTGGAGGAGCTGGCGTCGCTGCTTCCCGAGGCCGCCTTTGATCAGCTCAGCGACCTTTACCCCGATGGCGTGATCAATGTCGAGGCCGAGCAGGACAAGCTGCGTGGTGCCGACGTCATCGTGCTGCAGTATCCCCTGTGGTGGTACGGCTGGCCCTCGCTCCTGCAAAAGTGGGTGGAGGACGTGTTTGTGCACGGTTTCAGCCACGGGTCGACGGGAACGGCGCTGCGCGGCAAGAAGCTGGTGGTGTCATTGACGACGGGGGCGGCGGAATCCTACTATGACGCCCAGCCGGGCGGCATCGAGCATTTCTTGGCCGCGGTGAAGGCGACGAACGCCCTGACGGGTCTGGAGTATGCGGGTGTTCTGCCTCTGTACGGCGTTTCCTACGCGAATCGTACGGATGCGGAGGCACGCGCCGACATGGTCGAGCGTTCGCGCGAGCACGCGAAGCGCCTGGCGGAGTTCGTCTCCTCCCTCTGAGCAACCACTCCCCTGCTGCCAGGCAAGACGCGAAACCCGGCTCCGGCCTCGTCGATGAACGAGGTCGGAGCCGCCTCTTCTTTGCACCAAACCTGACAGGTGTATCCGGGGCCGAGCACCTACTTCTTCTTCCTTTTCTTCGGTGCGGGCAGTTCCTCCCACACCGCGTCGATAACGTCGTGCAGCGTGTCGCGGTCCTCCAGCTCCACGAGGAGCATCTCCCTCGCTCCCTCGTAGGGGGTGACACGCAGGGCGCCGGGCAGGAGCTGTTCGGAGGCGGGCATGATCTTGAGCAGGAAGCGGTCGTCGTATATGCCGCCCACGACCTTGCCCCGGTAGTAGAGGACGTATTCGCCCATCATTTTGCGGTGCGCCACGTCGTCCAGCTCACCCAGCAGGTCGAGCACGAACTCCAGGTATTGGTCGGTGGACGACATCGTTCATCCTCGCTTTCCCGCTCGCTACCACGGTACTTGGTCCCGCGCCGCGGCGAGCGACTGTCCTATGTTATCGCAATGCAGTCGCCTCATACGTGGGCTCCTCACCGGAGTCGTTCGTTGATCGAGGGCGGGGGCCTGGTGACTAAACGCGGCCGAGTCCGGTGAAGCGTTCGACCCAGGCCCGAAGAGCCTCAAGGACACGGACGCGCACGGCTTCGCGCCCGGCTCCTGCACCAAAGCGCCGCATGGGCGGAAGGATGGAGGACAGGCCGGTTCCTTCATCGTTCACGTAACCCTCACGTAGCGACTCGTAGGCAAACTCGCGCGCCCCTTCGCCTAGGCGTTCAGCCTTGATGATGGCGGCCAGTTCTCCCTCGCGTTTCGCGGCAATGAAGGCCTCAAACTCGGTGGGGACATCCCCGTTGACGGAGACCCTGCGGTAGAACTCTTCGATGAGATCGCGCTTGCCTCGCAGTGTCGGAGAAGACGCCAGGGCGCGCGCAATGTCAACAGGGATTTCTCGGTCCTCGCCGTCTCCCTTTTCTCCCCGGTGATGTTCGACCAGCATGAGGATGTAGTCGACATTGATGTCCACCTGCTTGACCAGTTCCATCTCAAAGACCAGGTCGTCAGCGATGGGTTCTTTGTCGGCCCGAGCGCGTTCACGAGACTCGTTGTACAGGTCCAGGTAGATACTCCGGTAGTCTTCGAGGTCACGAGACGGGATGGGGTCATCGGATTCGAAGTCGTCGAAGGACGTCAGGATGTTGCGCAGTCGGAGGACCTGTCCCATGAGGATGATGAAGCGCTTCTGGTCCTTTTCGGAGGTGATCGATCCGATCGGGAGGGGGAAGTCGATGCGCAGCTGATCCATGGTCTCCAAGTAGCTGGACAGGTATTCGCCGTAGGGGCGCAGCAGTACTTGTCCGCGTGCTTCCTTGTTTCCGAAGAGGGCGATCGCGTCTTCGGTGGCCTGCTCAAGGTTCCGGAAGCACACGATGTTGCCGTAGGTTTTCACAGAGTTGAGGATTCGGTTGGTGCGGGAGAAGGCTTGGATGAGGCCATGGGCGCGCAGGTTCTTGTCGACCCACAGGGTGTTGAGTGACTTGGAGTCGAAGCCAGTGAGAAACATGTCGACGACGATGACCAGGTCAATACGTTTCTCGGCGAGGGCGCGAGATAGGTGCTCGTAGTAGTGCTCGAATCCCGATGCATCGGTGCCGAAGTTGGTGCCGAATTTCTGGTTGTAGTCGGCGATCGCGTCGTCGAGGAAGGCGCGATCGTCCTGGGAGAGGGCCGAGGGATCCATGGATTCTTCGGTGAGCAGACCGGTTCCGGGCGCATCGGCGTTGGGCGCATAGGAGTAGATGATGCCGACGGAGCGCCTGCGTGCGGGAGGCAGGTCAGCCTGCTGGCGAGCGAACTCCTGGTAGTAGGCGCGGGCGGCCTTGATGGAGGAGGTGGCGAACAGGGAGTTGAATCCTGTCACCCGCTGGTCACGCAGCTGGTAGGAGGCGTGACGCTTCGTCTTGTGGTCGAAGTGCTCGAGGATGTAGGAGACGACCGACGAGATGTGTGTCGGGTTCATGTACACACTGTCGGTGTCGATGCCCTCCACCTCGCGGTTGTCGATACCGTCGCGCACTCGGAAGGTGTTGACGTAGTCGACACGGAAGGGCAGGACGGTCTTGTCCCGGATGGCGTCGACGATGGTGTAGGAGTGCAGCTGGTCCCCGAAGGCCTGCTCAGTGGTGCGCAGGTTTGCTTTCCCGGAGCTGGAGGCGTTTTCCGCAAAGATGGGTGTGCCGGTGAAGCCGAAGAGGTGATAGTTGCGGAACGCGCGCGTGATGTCGGTGTGCATGTCGCCGAATTGGCTGCGGTGGCATTCGTCGAAGACGAGGACGACGTGCCCGGTGTAGATGGCGTGGCCGCGGTTTGCCTTGACGAAGGTGGAGAGCTTTTGGATGGTCGTGACGATGATCGGGATGGATGCGTCGTTGATTTGTTCGGCGAGCTGTCGGGTGGACTGGTTCGCAGAGACCGTTCCTGCGGCGAAGGTGTTGTATTCCTTGATGGTCTGGTGGTCCAGGTCCTTGCGGTCGACGACGAAGAGGACCTTGTCGACGCCTTCCATGCCAGCGGCGAGCTTCGCCGTCTTGAAGGAGGTGAGGGTCTTTCCGGAACCCGTCGTGTGCCAGATGTATCCTCCGGCTGCGACGGTGCCGGTTTGCTTGTTCATGGTGGATGTCTTGATGCGCTGGAGAATCGCTTCGGTGGCGGCAATCTGGTAGGGCCGCATGACGAGGAGCTTGTGAGAGGTATCGAGGACGCAGTAGCGGGTGAGGATTGCGAGGATGGTGCGCTTGGCCAGGAAGGTAGCCGCGAAGTCGGTGAGGTCGGGGATCTGGTTGTTGGCGGCGTCGGTCCACCAATTGGTGAATTCGTAGGAGTGGGCGTTGGCGGCGGCGACTTCGCGCCTGTGCCCGACGTTTTCGCGGATGTGTTGGAGGCGCACGGTGTTGGAGTAGTACTTGGTCTGGGCGCCGTTGGAGATAACGAAGATCTGTACGTAGCCGAAGAGGCCGTCTCCGGCGTGGAAGGAGTCACGCTGGTAGCGGTCGATCTGGTTGAAGGCTTCGCGCAGTTTTTTGCCGCGTCGTTTGAGTTCGATGTGGACGAGGGGCAGTCCGTTGACGAGGATGGTGACGTCGTAGCGGTTGGAACGCAGCCCCGTGTCGACTGCGTACTGGTGGATGACCTGCACCTTGTTGCGGTGGATGTTGGTCTTGTCGATGAGGCGGATGTTCTTGGGCGTGCCGTCGTCGCGGGTGAGGACCTGCACGTGGTCCTCCTGGATACGCCGGGCTTTGGCGACCACGGGGTTGGCGTCAGCGGAGGGTACATCGACGATATTGTGGCGGTAGAAGCGCCGCCATTCGTCGTCGCTGAATCGGTAGTTGTTGAGGGCTTCGAGCTGGGCACGCAGGTTTGCTTCGAGGCCAGCCGCGTCGTGGATGTCCGCGTACTCGTAGGCTTGGCCACGCAGCTGGTTGATGAGGGCGTCTTCGAGGGAGCCTTCGCTCTGGTAGTCCCGTTCCTCCTCGTGGGTCGGCTCGTAGAGGCCGACGACCGTGAAGTCGTCGGTAAGGACGACGGGTTCAATGCGGGGGCGAGGTTCGTCGGTGGACACTCGCGGTCCTTTCTCTACGGGTCTCGGTCGAGGCCGGGGCTACTTCCGCGGGAGGCTACCCTCCCGTTTCAATGTGGTTGTTTCGATGCTAACGTGCCCCGTCCTCATCTGCGTCCAGGCTGTACCAGCGATGTCAGCTGACAGACAAATCCACAGCCTGCTGTACACGCCACGCCTGCGCGATAGCAAGCGATTTGGCATCATGCTCGTCGCTGGCACTCAGACGGCGACCAGCCCTGTTTGCGCCCGCCCGAGTCACGTGGTCCTGCTGTTTTTCAGCCATATTCGAAGTACAGTGACCCGAAGGTGATCAAGGGGAGGGAGCAGTCATGGCACAGACAGTCATCGACGTCGCAACCTACATCCTGGAGCGCACGGATACGATCACGACCATGAAGCTCCAGAAGCTTGCCTTCTACTCCCAGGCTCAGCACCTCGCGCAGTATGGAGTGCAGCTCTTCCCGGAGGACTTTCAGGCGTGGCGGGGCGGCCCGGTCGCACCAGAACTCTACGCCCTGCATCGCGGAAAGTTTCTGATTCGTCCAGGCGAGCTAGAAGGCGGCGATTCGTCGACTCTGACCGATCACGAACGTTCTGTTATCGACAATGTGTGTGCTGCGATGGGACACGCGACTGGTGCTGAGCTGAGCGAACGCACGCACCGAGAATCCCCCTGGCTCGATGCGCGCGACGGCCGGAAGCCCTCCGAACCATCAGACACAGTCATTACCCAGGACGCAATGCGCAGGTACTACCAGGAGCATCCCGTCCTCGGTTGATTGCCTAATGACACCCCTTTGCTCTGACGCCACTATGGACACTAGAATAATTGCAGGGCAAGGGCTGAAACGGGTACGAAGCAGGTCACCTGCAGAGGACGACCGCGAAACCCGACAAAACAGGGCCTCGTAATAGTCCACTCGTGGACGGCAAGCTGAAGTCACGCCCTCGTGTTCCCCTCGCGCACGCGCGAGGGGAACACGTCTCTACGACGCGACGCTTCCGGAGACAACTTTTTCAGGGAAAGAGAGCAAGCGATCCCTGTAGTGCTCGTACTGGGCGTGACGGGCTGCGATCTCGGCGGGCAGGCCCGAGGAGATGTCGTTGACGAAGGCATCGAAGCGGTCGAGGAGAGCAACTATCCGCGCTTGTTCCTCAACTGTCGGAAGAGGAACCGATAACCGCTCGAGATCGAATTTCCGGATGGAAGGGACAGCCCCAGAGTCATGAGCGACAGAAACCAGGTCTTGTTCCAGGAACCAGTAATATAAAAATTTGCCATTAATTCCATCCGGGAGACACACTGCCACGTTATTGTCAACAAGAGACGCCACACTCAAAATACGCTTCTTATTCGTCCTAATAGCTGCACCAATTTTCGGAAACACAATAGCTCCAGCAGGAAATGGAGCCATACTCAGTCTATGAGCATCCGCTTTAGCTAGATAGTTGGCAGCACTTTCTAGGAACACCTGATTACCAGGACGATTCATATCCGAAACCTTATAGAACGGATATTCACCGAATATACGCCCTTGCTCAGACTTTGGAAACCCGTATCCAGCAGAGATGCGGGAAACAGACCCCAAATCAACCACCTTCACTTGACCACGGGATGCCAGCGAATCATAGGAGAGCAAATCGTTACGGTAGTACTCATACTGGGTTCGTCTGGCTTCCAGTTCCGCTTCCAGTTCCGCTTCCAGTTCCGCTTCCAGCGTCGTGAACTGATCTAAGATTCTCGTAATTTCCCACTGCACCTCAAGCGGTGGAACAGGAATACGAACACGTGACAGACCTTTATCGGAAATGCGCCGAACCTTCGCTCCGGTGAGGTACGGTCGCTTCTGCTCTTGAAACAGACTGGACGCAAAGAAATACGAAACATATTTAGGATCGAGGCTGTGGCGAAAGTAGAACATATCGCCGCTGATTGCTACTTCTCCTGATCCGAGCCATGCAGTCGCTTTTCCTACGGCTTCATCATCCTCACTCGTTGTCGCAATAAGAAGATCACCATGATCAGCACGCTTGAGTCGATCAAATTGCGCATCTGACACCAATGCGACAGCCTCATCGACAAAAACCCCAAATCGGGTATGAATCTGCCCATAATGTACACACGGCTTCCCTTGTTCGACAAAGTCTGTCTTCTGCAGACCTCCGCCACGAACAAAACTTCCAATTTCACCCAGCGGCCTGTATTCCACCCCTTCCGGGCACAGTTCCTTGATCAACTCGGCGAGGCGGCTCATCGGTCAGCCTCCAGTTCCGCGACGATCGCGTCGATGGAGGCGCGCAGCTCGCGTTGACGCTCCACGATACCGGCGATGCGGGCATTGAGTTCGACGATGTCCACCTGCTCGCGCGTATCCTCGGGCTCGACGTAGGAGGACACCGACAGGTTCCAGTCGTTGGCCGCGATGTCGTCAATCGACACCAGCGCGGCGACGTGGTCCACCGCCTGACGCTGCGACACTAGGGAGAGGATCCGCTGCTGATTCTCCGGCGTCAGGCGATTCTTGTTTCCCTCACGCGCACACTCGGCGGACGCGTCCATGAAAAGAACGCTGTGGTCGGGACGCGCCTTCTTGAGCACGATGATGCAGGTCGCGATCGTCGTCCCGAAGAATAGGTCCGGCGGCAGCTGGATCACCGCGTGCACGAAGTTGTTTTCCACCAGGTATCGGCGGATCTTTCCCTCGGCACCGCCGCGGTACAGGACGCCCGGAAACTCGACGATCGCGGCTGTGCCGTCCTCGGCCAACCAGTGCAGCATGTGCATGGTAAAGGCCAAGTCCGCCTTGGATTTAGGGGCCAGCACGCCCGCTGGGGCGAAGCGCGGGTCGTTGATGAGGGCAACGTCGTCCTTACCCGCCCACTTCGTGGAATACGGTGGGTTCGAGACGATCGCGTCGAAAGGCTGATCGTCCCAGTGGGCAGGCTCCGTCAGCGTATCCCCCAGCGCGATGTCAAAGTTCGCAAAATTCACGTCGTGCAGGAACATGTTGATGCGGCACAGGTTGTACGTCGTCAGGTTGATCTCCTGACCGAAATACTGGCGGGTTCTCGACGGTCCCAGTAGCTTCGCGAATTTGAGGAGCAACGACCCCGAGCCTGCACACGGGTCGTACACACGAGCCACGTCAGAGCGCCCGTCCAGGGCGAGGGTCGCGAGGACCTCGGCGACTTCCTGCGGCGTGTAGAACTCGCCGCCCGATTTACCCGCGCTTGAGGCGTACATGGTCATCAGATACTCGTAGGCGTCACCGAAAGCATCGATCTTCGCAGCACCATGCTCCAGTGGCAGGTCTCCGACGGCATCCATGATCTTCACGAGTTTCGCGTTACGCTGGGCGACCGTGTTGCCGAGTTTTGCGGAGTTCACGTCCACGTCGTCGAAAAGGCCACGCAGATCAGACTCGGAGCCGCCGCCTCGAGCCGAGTTTTCAATGAAGCGGAAGACGCGAGCAAGGGTCTCATTGAGATCCTCGTCGGATGCTGCGCGCGCCCGCACATTAGCGAACAGGTCAGAGGGTCGAATAAAGAACCCCTTTTCCCTCACAATATTCTCGCGATCACTCTCCGCTTCCTCGTCGCTGAGGGTTGCGTAATCGAAGGCTGCGGCCTCCTCAGGCGTTCCACCTTCAGAGAGGATCCCCTCGCGCTCGGAGACGTTCATGTAGTCCGTCAGTTTCTCGGAGATGAAACGGTAGAACAGGAAGCCCAGCACGTAGCTTTTGAAGTCCCACCCGTCCACGCTTCCACGCAGATCGTTGGCGATGCGCCAGATCGTCTTGTGCAGCTCCGCTCGCTCGATCATTGCCGCCACTATGCCCTCGATTTCCTTGCCAGGGTCAACACGCCCTCATATATTCCGCTCATGATGCGCGTCACCACAGCGAACAGATGAGGCGAAGCGCACGCTTAGCTTACGCTACGACGCCTTGCGCGCCTCCCTCAGAGCTTCGACGATCTCGCACACCCTCCCCAACCTCGTTCATTGACGAGGCCGAGGCCGGGTCTGTGGGCCAGCTTCCTTGACCAAAGCGCCCCACAGAACACTAGACAGTTCCTAGCCAAGCACCATCTTTTCAAGATGAAATACCCTCTAACCAGAGCTAAGAAACCCACACAACATCTTGCAAGAGCGCTAATACTGAGCCATTTCCGCACTTTCACTTGTCCAAACTGTGGGACACTTGTCAGCTACTTGACTATATTGTCGATTAATTTACTGAATAAGCGACGTACCGTTGAATGAGCGCACCCATGCGCCAGGCTCCCTCGGAAGAGTCTCATCAACACCATCGAGGACACACGTCATGTCAACGCAACATCCCCCGACCATCCTCAACGAGTGGATTCTGCGCAACGACGACGGTTCCTACTGGTGCCGAGGCCTCGGCTCCCCATGGTGGGTCAACACCCCCAAGGGGACACCCAAGCACGAGAACCACATAACCAAGATGAACGTCAACACCCAGGGGTGGCACGAGTACATCACGGTTCAGTACGTGAACCGCGGTTCCGGCACGTGCCTGACAATCTCGAATGACACGACGACGACCTCGACACAGGCGATCATCGCGCAGTGCTCGTCTTCGTCGCCGTCACAGCGCTGGTCCGCCCCCGTTCCGGCAGGCCAGTAGCGGAGCCGTCACCGGATAGGCACTACCCGGTAGGACGACTCCCCTCTGGGCGCGCGATGGCTCACGAGCGCCCACGACTCGGCCCCGCCCTCGTATTTCAACGAGGTCGGGGCCGAGTTGCATCTGAACAATTCAGTTAGTCTTCGTGTTCGTCAGGTGACGACCGATATAGCCGATGTAAACCTTGTGGGTCTTTTTTGTGTCCGCGTAGTAGTACATGCGTGGGGCGTTGCGGTCGTGGTGGGTGGGCGCGAAGTGGGTCCACATCGTGATCTCGCCGCTCGGGTCAACGATCATCGGCACTGGGAACGTACGCTCACGACGCCAGCGCGGATTCCCTTTGACGGTGTCGCTCTCGTTGGACTTATGACGGTGCGGTGAACACGTGCGGTAGCCGTCAGGTGCCGCTTTGAGGAAGTCGTACACGTTACCATCCGCGAAATCACCGGCCTCCCGCGCACGCAGATAGTCGCGCAAGACCAGTATGTAGCGCCAAAAATCCTCCGCGTAGTTTCGCACGCTCAACTCGTCAAGCCGGAGCATCTCCCCCATCATCGCGTCCGGATCACCGAAGACAACGTGTTGGCGCACCTGCTCATGCTCCGCATCACTCGTCATCCAGTCGTAGAGTTCAACCATGTCTGCCGGTGGCCGATCGAGCATATTTTCCGAGTATCGGTCGTCGGATTCGCGCTGATCTGGATGCGTAGCCTTCCACGCGAGATGACGGTTCTTTTGCTCCAACTCGCGAATCTCCTCGTTCGCATATAGGAGTACGATCTCCATATCATCCTTATGCGACGTCAGATCTTCCACTTCGGACCTGAGGTCCGCGAGCTTACGCTCACTCTCCTGCGCCGCCTCAGCGAGGAGTTCCTGTGCGGCTTCTGTTTCCGCACGCGCATGATCACGTTCTCCCTCAAGTTCGATGCACCTGGCGGTCTTCTCCTCCAGTCTCTTCTTCAGCTGCGCGACGGCTCGTTCACGGTCCTCACGCACGCGCGGGTTCGCAAACTCGAGCACGTGCCCGATGAGTCCCCGCAGCTGATCGCTCCAACCAGATCGGGCCGCAGCGGGCTTTGTGCAGCAACGACGAACAAGGCCGACGTTGGGTAGGACACGACGCTTGGATGTGCGGGGCTTTCGCCCATTGTGTGTCAGAAGCGCTCTTGGCTGTGCGGCCCCAACCTCCTGGCGTGGGACTTCCTCACCTGCTTCTTTGCTGCGTGTTTCTTTATCGCGCGCTTCCTCCAGGGGGTGGAAGGTTGGAATTGAGGCCCTGCGCTGGTCGAGTACCTTGTGGGCCTGGAGGAGTTCCTTGTCCAGCCCGTTGTCCCACAGGTACTCGCGCGGTGTTCTCGCGATCGTGCGTGCCAGCGCCGGGTGGAAACGTCCCTGCTCCTCGTCGTAGCCACGCAGGAGGGTCGCCGCGGTCAGGACCCTGTGCCGACGCGCATCGATCAGGTCTCCCGGCTGCACGCCCGGCAGGAACGTACGCAGGCTCCCTTGCGGCATGCCAAGCCCCTCACCGATCTTTGCGAGGTAGCCGGCATACACCTGCGGTGTCAGCAAGAAATAGGTGGCGCAGCCCAGTGAGTCCCCCGTCAGCGGGGCCAGAATCTGGTGCCACCGGCTTTCCTGCTTCAGAGCTTCCGGTGTATCGCCGTCGGTCAGCGGCGCAGCTACGACCACCGCAGTTCGCCTGCGCGGATCACGGATCCAGCCGATGAGTTCCTCCACCTGGTTGGCGTCGTTGATTGGCTGGAGGGCATCCGACAGCGGCATGTCCCGGTCAAAGACTCCGCCCTCACGGATGAGATCACACACCACTCGTGGAGGTTTCGCGTCCCATTTCCCGTCGCGTGGTGGGACCACCTCCACCCAGATAACCTGCCGATACGCCGACTCCTTCGTGGCGCTCATCGCGTACAGGCGCATCACCCAGTGCTCGCCGTCCTGAGTGCGTTCCACTGTTTCAAAGAGCTGTCGGCTGTAGTGCTTGTCGGCAGAAGTCTCCCTCGTCTTCGTTACGACGAGGTCCATGTGTTGCCCTCGCGATGATAGAAGAGTACCGAATCGGTAGACGCCCTCGTCGTTACATGCGGCTTACTCACCCGCCTCCCACAGCGAATACTTGTCATGCAGCCACTCATGGAAAAGCCGATCAGCGACACGCAGCGCATCCTCCCGCTCACCTAACTCCAAGACCGCTCGGTACCCACGTGCCATAATTCGCTCCCCCCCCTTGGGCGTCAATAGACGGAATACTTCTGCCAGCTTACGCCTACAGAACAACCATCACGCCACAAAAATCTTGACACTCATGAGCTACACATCACACAATAATCCCCGGCCTCATATCTGAGACCGGGGACCGCTCAGGCTCTGATGCTCAGGCAGCACATCGCAGCGCAATGCGTCAGGACGCGATGACCTCGACGCCGTTCACCTGCACGATGCTGGACAACGCGTCAATGAACTGCTTGATGATCTTGCGGTTACGGCCATTCTGCATGAGGTTGGGCATGCCCTTCGTCGCACAGGAAACCTCAACGGTAACGCCCTGCTCGTGAGGGATAAAACCGACGATGATGCGCTCACCCCAGGACATGAAGGTCAGGGGCGTATCGAAGGTGAGGTAGCGTGCGTTCATGTCCGCCCCCATCATGGTCGCCTTCGGCACACTCGGGACGGCAGCCATCGCCGCCTGGAACACCTGCTCGTACGGCAGTGCGTACTGGAACGCCTGCTTGTTTTCGCGTATCCCCATGGAGGTCTCCTTGCATATCTGATTGATGTATTGCCCGCCGCGTGATCACCACGCACGAGTGAGCGTAGAAGGGTAGGCAGCCCTTCAAACCAGATCAGCGTATCAGCATCAGCTCTGGCAGCCAGTATATTGGCGTTGCTTGACAGCTGAGTCGGCGGCAATACACAAAATCGGAGAGTTCCGCCCTCGCGCGCCCGTCACACACATAGACAGCAGGTGCCAGGCGGTGGAACCCGGTCGGCACCTGCCGCTCGACGACGGGCGAACCGCTCACGAACGCGGCTCGTAGGGGCTGACCGCGACGGAAGCGATGTTCTGGCAGACGCTCAGCGAGAGCTGCAGGCTGGTTGAGCCGGAGCCGTCCGTGTTGAAGATATCGACCTGATCGGAGGTCGCAGGCGTGCAGCCGTCGACGCCATCAACGGATTCGGCCGTGAGGGTCACGCCCACGCGACCTCCCTGAGGAATCGTGTACACGTTGCCGGGATCCTCGCCGTCGCGCACCGCCTCAGACACGGTCGCTCCGCCCGAGGCGAAAAGAACTTGCGGGAAGCCGCTGACCCAGCACGAGTTTCCCTCATTCGTGAAGGTCAGCTCGACGTAGGTGGAGGTACCGATCTGCTGGTTGCTCGTCACCGCGGGCTGCAGGTTCGTCATGTCGCAACGCGCCTCGTTGTTGGTCACGTCAACCTCAGGAGCCTGGTTGCCTTTATCGACCGAAGCGCTCTGGGGCGTCTCCCCGCTCTGGGCGTCCATGCCACTCTGTGCGGTGGGCGTAGCACTGGCTGACACGGAGGCACTCGGAGTCGGGGCCGAGGTCGTGGCACCGGAAGTCGGCTGACTATCCTTCGGCGAACAGGCACTCACCCCCAAGACAAGAGTGGACAGGGCGGTCATGGCAAGGAGGCGTCGCGTTGTCATCATGGCCCCATCCTATGAAAATGCGCGGGATGAGCGCCCCGCCACGCCGTTAGTTACCGAGTGATGACAAGCCGTGCGGCAGGTGCGAAGCGTGAGTGAGCCACGGCCTCGTCAATCCAGTGAAGAAGCCGGGCAGCGCATGTCTGCACTGCCCGGCTCTCATCAACCTTAGCTATTCGACACCGGCTCGATCTCGACGGGAGCGACGTCCATCTCATCCAGCGGCACCGTCCGGTCCTTACGCACCAGGTGATAGCCCCACCAGACCGCACCAAAGAGCGGCAGACCGATGTAGGAGGATGCAACCTCCCACACCTGACCGTGAAGCACGGCTTCATAGTTCTGACCCGCCATGACCACCAGGCACATGATGAACGCGATGATCGGCCCCGCCGGGAAGAACGGCGAGCGGTAGGGCAGGTCCTCCAGGCGGTAGCCCTGCAGCAGGTAGGCACGGCGGAAGCGGATGTGACTGACCGCGATTCCCAGCCACATGATGATGCCGGAGATTCCGACGATGTTCACCAGCCAGATGTAGGCGTCCTCAAAAACCAGCTGCGTGAGGAAGCCGCACGCCGCCGTCACCGTCGTCACGGCCATCGCGTAACCGGGTACACCACCCTTCGTCACGCGCGCGAAAATCGCGGGTGCCTGGTGCTTGAGAGCCATCGAGTGCAGCATACGAGAGGCCGCGTACAGGCCCGAATTACCCGCCGACAGGATCGACGTCAGGATAACGGCGTTCATGACGGCCGCCGCCGCGCCGATGCCCATGCGGGCGAACACGAGCGTAAACGGCGACTGAGCGACATTGTTGGCGCTATCATCGGCGGAGCTGAGCAGGCTCGGATCCGTGTAGGGCAACAGCGTGCCGATCACCGCGATCGCGCCAATGTAGAAGAACATGATGCGCCAGAAAACCGTGCGGATCGAACGCGGCACGTCCCGGCGCGGGTTCTCAGACTCGCCGGCGGCCACGCCTACGAGCTCGGTGCCCTGGAACGAGAAGCCCGCGATCATGAACACCGCGATGACGCCGACGAAACCGTTATGGAAGGGAGCATCGCCGGTCGTCCAATTCGACAGGCCCGGCGAGTTCGTGCCCATGACGCCCGCGATCATGAAGACTCCGGAGACCACGAACACGATGACGATGACGACCTTGATTGCCGCCAACCAGAACTCCGCCTCACCGTAGACGCGCGCCGACAGGGCGTTGAGTCCCACGACGATGACCAGGAACACCACTGCCCATATCCACGAGGGCACCGATGGGAACCAATAGGCCATCACGAGGCCGGATGCCACCAGGTCCGCGGCAACCGTCACCGCCCAGTTGAACCAATAGTTCCAGCCCATCGCGAAGCCAAAGGACGGGGAAATGAACTTCGTCGCGAAGGTCTGGAACGAGCCCGCGACCGGCTGGTGCGCGCTCATCTCGCCCAGGGACTGCATGAGGAGCAGCACCATGAGACCAATCGCCGCGTACGCGAGGAGCGCGCCGCCCGGGCCTGCGTTCGCGACCGTGGCACCCGAGGCCAGGAACAGGCCGGTGCCGATCGCTCCGCCGATGGCGATCATCTGCATGTGGCGCGATGCCAGGCCGCGTTTCAGCTGCGTGTCGGAGCGCTGCTGTACATCGCTGGCGATGTCATCAGGAGTAGGGGTATCCATAAATGGGTTCCTCGTCTGTCGATCGTGAGTCCCATACTAACCCCAAATTCTTGTGTCGAGATTGGGACGTTCTTTCCGTGGCCTTTAACGAGGCCGTGGCTGGCTCACGCGATTTACCTCGCGGCGCGCGTGCGACGCGGCGCAGTATCTCAACACTTTTCACGCAATCTGGCGGCTTTGCGCGCAGGCGAAGCTTGTCGAAGCACGAGTTCCCTGTCAGCCCTCAGCCAGGCACCCGACCTGTGCACGAAACGAGCGGAACAAGCCACGACCTCGTGCGTGATCCACACCCCCACCGGACTCGGTCGCTACACTAAGATCCTCCCCGCGCTAAGGAAGGAAGAGACCATGACGCACCAACTCGTCAGCATCGGATGGATGCTGCTTGCCCTTGTCCTGTCTGCCTCCATCGGACTCGAACGACAAATCCGCGGCAAGAGCGCCGGCATCCGCACCCAGGCCATCGTGGGCCTCACCGCCTGCCTCATGATGCTCATCTCCAAGTACGGGTTCTCCGACATCCTCATCGACGGCATCACCCGCTACGATCCCTCGCGCGTCGCCTCGCAGATCGTGTCGGGCATCGGCTTCCTGGGCGCGGGCATCATCCTGACTCGGCACGGAGCGATCCGAGGCCTAACGACGGCCGCCACCATCTGGGAAACTGCGGCGATCGGCATGGCCTGCGGCGCTGGCCTGTGGTGGCTCGCCCTTGCGGGCACTGCCCTGCACTTCATCGTCATTGCCCTGCTGACCCCGCTCGTCCAGTTCATCCTCATGCGCACCCACGGGCACAAGGTCACGCTCAGCGTCCACTACACTCCCGGACACGGAGTGCTCTCCACCCTCCTCACGCAGGTCAGTGCCCTGGGCTGGTCGGTGTCCGGCGTCTCCACGCGCACCGATTCAGCCCACCACACGTCCACCGCGCGCTTCACAGCGTCGACTCGCCAAGATCTCTCACGCTCGATGCTTGTGACGACGCTCGCGGACCTTGACGGCGTTGCCGGCGTCGACGTCACGGAAGAGGACGACGAGTAAGTCCACTGCACGACACAACGGGACGGGGCCCGCGGTTGTTGCCGCGGGCCCCGTCCCGTATGCCTCACTCAGAGCGTCATGCCTGAGGGCTGTAGGGGTTCTGAGGCTGTTCACCCGTCTGCCCCTGCTGGTTCTGAGCCGACTGCTCCGGCTGAGCCTGCTGCGGCTGTTGAGCCTGCTGCGGCTGCGCGCCGTACTGGCCCTGCGACGCGGGGTAGACCTGCTGCCCCGGGTACTGCTGCTGGCCCTGGAAGCCGGGTTGCGCGGGGTAGGCCTGCTGGCCCGGCTGGCCGAACTGATTCAGCATGGCGGGGGCCGTGTTCAGAGGAGCGACCTTGCCTTCCTTCAGCTCGAGGAGCAGGATCACGCCAGCCGCACCCAGAGCAATCGAGAACAGCGGGAACAGGTAGAAGCCGATCGAGAAGTCAATCAGATCGTTATCGTTGGCGATGATGTAGAACGTCTCGATAAGCGACATGATTCCCAGAGCGAGCGAACCCGCGCCCACGGAAATGAATGCCCACTTCTGGTTGGTCAGCCAGTAGGCGACGCCGACGCCGACGTTCGCGAGGAGCAGGAGCAGGAAGGTGACCGGGAACCAACCGCCGCCGCCGAGAAGCGACGTCGATTCAGTCACAAAGAACGAGATCTCGACATAGGGAAGGAGCATCGAGATAAACACAAGCAGCGACGCAGCGGCAACGCCGATCAGCGCGTAGGTCGCGCGAATCGAGCGACCGCTCACCTTGCCAGCCTCAGCAACGACAGCGTTCTGGAACTGATTGAACGCGCTGTTCGCGGCGGCACCGAACTGCGAAGCGGCGGCACCAAGCTGCTGGCCAGCGGACGGCCCCTGCTGACCGGGCTGCCCCTGGGGAGCGCCGTACTGCGGCTGCCCCTGGGGAGCGCCATACGGCTGCTGTCCGTAGGGCTGCTGAGCCTGAGGAGCGCCGTACTGTGGCTGCCCATAGGGCTGCTGAGCCTGAGGAGCGCCCTGGGGTGCACCATACTGCGGCTGCCCATAGGGCTGCTGGGCGTGAGGCGCATCCGACTGCGCGGCGGAAGCATTCGTGCCTGCAGCAGGTTCAGCGACTGCTTGCTCATGCGCGCCCTCGGCGGTCGCGTTCTCGTGTCCCTCAGTCGAGGCCTCGGCGGCGGGTGCCTTAGCCGCGGGCTGCGCGGCGGGCGGCTGAGCGGGAACGACCCCCTGGCTGGCGAGCCACTGCTGGAGGGCAGGGTACAGCGACGGGTGAGTCGCAACGTAGGGGCGCAGGTCTTCACGCGCGGCCGTGATGTCCGCGAGGTCCTGAGCGCTCAGCGCCGGGTTACTCATGTCAGCAGCAGTGAGCTGCGACGGATCGATGGTGCTCATCTGTATTCCTCTCGCACCCGAAAGTGCAGTTCCTGATGGCGAACAGTCAATTCTATCGCGTGTGACACTCGCCTAGTCAAGACGTTCGCTGGACGATACGCGCTGAAACATAAAGAACCCGGTCCCTGTCGGGACCGGG
>ERZ773011.83-NODE-83-length-23529-cov-7.91748_pt1 | contig 23529 bp, 17 predicted proteins | sample MGYA00580662_ERZ773011 | MGnify/ENA primary metagenome ERZ773011 (study PRJEB29015, sample SAMEA2738118) | human oral metagenome | biome: human oral; feature: human-associated habitat; material: saliva | place: China | collected 2169 ... | reverse complement strand
GGGCCTGGCCGGGCTTCGAGACGACGCGCCGAGCGAAGCTCGCGGCGCGGACGGCGAGCGGGCGGGCCGCCGCCCACGGGCACCAACAAGCAGACAAGCCCTTAGAGCTTGGCGCCCTCGAAGCTGAAGATGTCGAGGAACTTGCGCGCGCGATCCGAGGACGGGTCCGCGAAGAACTTGCGCGGCGGGTCGACCTCGACGATGCGGCCCTCGTCCATGAAGACGATGCGGTCGGCGATCGCGCGGGCGAAGCCCATCTCGTGGGTGACGATGAGCATCGTCATACCGGTGCGCGCCAGCTCGAGGACGACGTCGAGGACCTCGCGCACCATTTCCGGGTCGAGGGAGGCGGTGACCTCGTCGAGGAGGAGGATCTCGGGGTTCATCATGAGGGCGCGCACGATGGCGACGCGCTGGCGTTGACCGCCGGAGAGCTGGCGCGGGTAGTCGTCGGCGCGGTCCGCCAGGCCGACGCGCTCGAGCAGTTTCAGCGCCCGCGCGCTCGCGTCGGCGCGCGATTCTCCGGCGACGAGGCCGGGGGCGAGCGTCAGGTTCCCCATGACGGTGAGGTGGGGGAAGAGCTCGTAGGACTGGAAGACCATGCCGATGCGGCGGCGCACCTCGGGCCAGGAGACACCGGGCGCGGCCAGGTCGGTCCCGTCGAAGAGGATCTGCCCGGAGTTGATGGGTTCGAGGCCGTTGATGGTGCGCAGGAGCGTGGACTTGCCGCAGCCCGACGGGCCGATGATGACGACGACTTCGCCGTCGGCGACGTCGAGGGAGACGCCGCGCAAGGCGTGGTGTCCGCCGGGGTAGGTCTTGTCGAGGTCGACGAGGCGCAGCTGCGGGTCGGAGGTCAGTTCTGCCATGTTTTCTCCATGTGGCGTGAGAGGAGCGAGATGGGCCAGCAGATGAGGAAGTACAGCGCGAAGATCAGGCCGTAGATCCACAGCGAGGCGGTGGGATAGTTGAAGCGGTTGGCGTCGATGATCTGCTGTCCGACTTTGAGGACTTCGACGACGCCGATGAGGACGACGAGGGATGTCGTCTTGATCATGCGGGTGATGAGGTTGACGGCCGGGGGTGCGAGCCTGCGCAGGGTTTGCGGCAGGATGACGCGGCGCATGGTCTGCTTCGGGGTGAGTCCCAGAGCGTAGGCGGACTCGTACTGGTGGCGTGGGATCGCGATGAGCGCGCCTCGTACGAGGTCGCCCATTTCGGCACCGCCCCACAGGGTGAAGACGAAGACGGATGCGGTGATGCCATCCAGGTTGATCCCCGCGACGCGCGTGAGTCCGAAGTAGGCGACGAAGAGGAGGACGATCTGGGGCATGATGCGCACGAACTCGAGGTAGAGCTGCATGAGCCAGCGCAGGGCTCGCCAGCGTGAGCGCATGCCGAGGCCGACGAAGACGCCGAGAATCAGCGACAGCACGACGGACAGCGCGGAGATGCCGACGGTGACGCCGAGGCCCTCGAGGATGCGCACGAGGTTGCGGCCTTCGAAGATGACGTTAATTCCCAAATCCGCCACGGCGCACCTTCTTTTCGATGAGTCGGGCCGCGATGGACACGGGCAGGAGGATCACCAGGTAGGCGAGGACCAGGAGGATCAGCGCTTCGGAGGTGTTGTAGGACATGCCGATGAGGTCTTTCGCGACGTACACGAGGTCGGGCAAGGCAACGACGGAGACGACGGACGTTTCCTTGATGAGGAAGATGACGTTGGCGGCCAGCGGCGGCACGGAGGTCGCGATGGCCTGAGGGAGGGCGACGTGACGCAGCGTCTGCGTGCGCGTGAGGCCGAGCGCCGACGCGGACTCCCACTGAATGGTGGCGATCGAGTCGAGTCCGGAGCGCAGGGCCTCGGCCATGTAGGCACCGCCCAGGAAGATGAGGCCCACGATCGCGCAGGTCTCGCCGCTCCACTTGACGCCCACGCGCGGCAGGCCGAAGTAGATGAAGAAGAGTTGCACGAGCAGGGGCGTGTTACGTGACAGTTCGACGTAGGCGGCGGCGATCTGGGTGGCGACGGGGATCCGGTAGTGCCGGATCGCAGCCACGAGGAGGCCGAGCGCGAGGGAGCCAACGATACCGATAGCCGCGATCTTCAGGGTGAGGATCGCTGCGTCGACGTAGAGGGGCGCGTATCGCGCCAGAATCTCGTAATTCATATGCACACGAAGGGACGAGGCCGTGGCCGCGCCGGGCGACCACCCGCGGCGGGTGAACCCGGGAGGGGGCCACGGCCTCGTGCCTGCATTAGTTGGTGGAGGTGGTGTCCACGCCGCCTTCGACGACCAGGTCGTCGGCGGTCGCAGCGTCACCGTAGACGGGGGCGAGGGTCTGCTCGTAGTCCTTGTGGAAGAAGTTTTCCTGGCCGAGGTCCACGAGTTCGTTGTTCAGCCAGTCGAGGAGGGCGGTGTTGCCCTTCTTGACGGCGGCCGCGATGTAGCTGGTGTCGCCCAGGCTCTTGATGCCGACGCTGAAGCCGGGATGCTGGATCGCCCAGGCGATGACTTCAGTGTTGTCGGTGGAGAAGGCGTCGCCGCGGCCGTCCTCGAGGGCCTGGTAGGCATCGGAGTACTGGTCGTATTTCTGGAGCTTGATCTCGGGGTGGTTGGCCTCGAAGTAGGCTTCGGCGGTCGTGCCCTTGGTGACGATGAGCGTCTTGCCGGCCAGCTGGCTCACGTCGGTGATTTCGGCCGAGGTGGGCGAGACGACACCGAGGGAGACCTTGAAGTAGGGGTTCGCGAAGTCGACCTTTTCGGCGCGCTCGGGCGTGACGGTGAAGTTCGCGAGGGTGATGTCGACCTTGTTGGAGGCGAGGACCTCGGTGCGGGCGGCGGCGTCGACGGGGACGTACTTGGCGGTGACGCCCAGGTCGGCGGCGATGCGGTCGCCGTAGACGACGTCGTATCCGGCGGGCTTGCCGTTGGCGTCGATGTAGCCGAAGGGGGCCTTGTCCGAGAAGATGCCGATGACGATCTCGCCGGCTTCCTTGATCTGCTCGGGGCTGCGGTCACCGACCTGCGAACCCGAGGAGGATGAGGAGCCTGCACCGCCGGAACATGCAGCCATGCCAAGAGCTGCGAGCACGGCGACGGCGGCCGTGGCGAGTCGACGGAATGGCGTTGTGCGTGCGTTCGTGGCGCTCATGTGGGCTCCTGATCTGCGGGTTTGATTGAACGATGCCGAGGTGCATACTTGGCGTTGGTAACGATGTTTCCACCGCGAGCGTGCATGTGCGAGGGGCGTTTCCAATTTTGAAACTATGTGACAAACAGATGACCTATCAATCCGCAGGATTCCGCGCCAGGACCTAGGACCCAGAAAAACGTGAAAACCGTCATGCTATGGTGCGCCCGCTCGCAATTGGCTGGATCAGCGCGCAAAAATTGCACTCATGCCCAAGCTCCCGCGCACAGTGAACTTCCCCGTGCCGGCGAAGCCTACCCGCTACGAAATCCTTGAAGGCCTGCGGATTACCGCGCCTGTTGCCGCCGGATACATCCCGCTAGGTCTCGCGTACGGCGTTCTCGTCATCCAGCTAGGTTTGCCGTGGTGGTTGGCTCCAGCACTATCCCTGTCCGCTTACTCGGGGTCGGCAGAGCTGCTCGTCGTCACCCTGGCAGCGCAGAACACGCCGCTGGCCGTCATCGCGGTGACGATGCTGCTGGTGAACTTCCGCCTCCTGTTTTTCGCTTTTTCGTTCCCGTTGCACGTCATTGAGGGCCGTGTCGCGCGCCTCTTCTCGATGTACGCCCTCGTGGACGAGGCCTACGCGCTGACCGCCGCCCGACCGAACGGGTGGACGAAGCCTCGACTGTTGGCGATGCAGGTTCTCTTCAACCTGACGTGGGTGACCTCGAGCCTCGTGGGCGTGTCCGCGGGCTCGTTGATCCCCACGCAGATTGAGGGCTTCGACTTCGCGCTGACGGCCCTGTTCATCACGCTGACCCTGGACGCGGCGCGCACGAGGCGCACACTGCCCTCGGTCCTCCTGGCCGGCGCATCCTTCGCGGTGGCCATGGTGGTGGCACCGACGCAACGCCTCTTAGTGGCACTCCTGCTATTCGTCGCGTGTCTCGTGGGGCGTCACATCCTCCATCGCCGAGGTATCCTCCGCTCCCCTGAATCTGCCGCCTCGGCCGATGGGCAGGGGCAGGCGACTCCCGAAGGGGGTGCACAGTGACTCCGACGCTGGGCTACCTGCTGGCGCTCCTGGTGATCGTCTTCGTTATCGACTTTACGTTGCGCGCTCTGCCGTTCAAGATCCTCGAGCCGCTGCGCGATTCGCGTTTCGTTTCCGACATGGCGGTGTGGATGCCGCCGGGCATCATGCTAATCCTGGTGCTCTCGACGCTATCCCAGGGCATGCAAGTGGCGGGCGGACGCTGGTGGGCGGCGCTGGTGGCGACTGGCGTGACGGTCGCGGTACACCTGCTGTCCGGCCGCAAGCTCCTGTGGAGCGTCGGTGTCGGCACGCTCGCCTACATCGCGCTGCTGAACTGGCTCTGACCCGCGCGGGCGGATAGGGCGGGCCGCCGCCCACAGGCACGTCAAGCAGCCCGGCCCGACAGCACCCAAAAACCCGAGGGCAACAAGCGGCACCTGGAATCGTGCGAGAGCAACGGCACCACACCAAAACCGCTACCATTGTGTCCATGCACACAGAGTCGTACATTCACCACGGTCACACGGTTTACGAGCATCGCCTTGCAGTCCCGTTGGATCACCTGCGCCCGGTCGGCGAGGATAATCCGACGATTGAGGTGTTTGCGCGCGAGGTTGTGCGCAAGGGCCGCGAAGACTCCCCCTACGCGGTGTTCCTGCAGGGTGGCCCGGGCTACCCGAGCCCGCGTTTTGGCACGTTTAGCGGTGGATGGATGAATCGTCTCTTGCAGGATTACCGGGTGGTGCTCCTCGATCAACGAGGCACGGGCCAGTCGACCCGCATGGATGCCCAGGCGCTCTCACACCTGGACACGGACGAGGAGAAGGCCGCGTACCTGCGCTACTTCCGCCAGGACCAGATCGTGTACGACGCGGAGGCGCTGCGCCGCGAACTGTGCGGCGATGACCCGTGGACGACGCTCGGCCAGTCTTTCGGCGGCTTTATCACGACCTCGTACCTGTCGCTGGCTCCCCAGGGCTTGAAGGCCAGCCTGATCACGGGAGGCCTGCCCGGCCTCGTCCATGTGGATGACATCTATCGCCTGACGTATGAGCGTACGGCAGCGCGCAACCGCGCATACTTCCACCGCCATCCCGGGGACGAGCGCACGGTGCGCGAGCTGTGCGCGCATCTGGCGGACACAGAGGAGACGCTGCCGACGGGTGAGCGCCTATCCCCCGCGCGCTTGCGCATGATCGGCATGATGCTGGGCGGGCAGGGCAACACGGATCAGCTGCACTACCTGCTCGAGGGTCCGTGGACGTCGGTGCACGGCGAGCGCCGCCTGTCGTCCCAGTTCCTGGCGGCCATCGGCTCGCAAGTGGACGTCGCGCCCATCTACGGCGTGTTCCAGGAGTACATCTACGCGTGCGCGACGCCGTCTCTGGCGGGCACGGCGACGGCATGGGCGGCAGATCGACTGGCTGAGGAGATCCCGGGCTTCGCGAAGGACGCGGACCCGCTGGACGAGAGCGAGCCGTTCTACCTGACGGGCGAGCACTTCATGCGCCGCGTCTTCGACGAGGACCCGGGCCTGGCACCGCTGAAGGGCGTCGCCGAGATCCTCGCCTCGACGACGCAGGCCACCCCCGTGTACCTGCCGGACGTTCTGGCCGGGTACACGGTACCGGTAGCCGCTGCCGTGTACTACGATGACATGTTCGTGCCGCGCGAGCTGTCCCTGGACACGGGCGACCTGATCGGCGCCCACCACTACATCACGAACGAGTACCAGCACGACGGATCCGCCTATTCGGGCGGAAAAGTCGTCTCTCACCTGCTGGACCTGCTCGCGGACTGACCCGCGTGCATTCGACGCCCCCACCACCCGCTCAGCGACGCTCTTTGAAAGGACTGACCATGACCTCGCCGTGCTCCTGCCCCTGCCCCCTGAACCTCTCGATAACACCGACGCGCGCCGCAGGCCTCGCGGTCGGCACGGGGGCGACCGTTGCCTGGTACGCGCTGCCCGATGTCGTGCGCTCGCGCCCGCTGCGCGGCCTCATGAAGGTAGGTCTGCTCGGCGCGATGGGCTGGTCGTTGGTGTCGCTCATGCCCGAAGGAGACGAGCTACCCCCGTACGACGATGAGACGGATTGCTCGGAGGAAAAGACCGAGGATCCGCTCGATGGGGTCACGGAGGCGGAGCCGCGCGAGCTGGCTGTCCTGGCGGGCGCGGTACTGGGGTCGGCGGTCGTGACGGTGGCCGTGGAACGGTGGCTGTTCCGCCGCGGTGAGCGCCGCCGCGCCGCGGGCGTTCGTCTCGCTCACACGAGGCAGGGGCTGGCTCTCGGGGCCCTGGAGGCGGTTGCAACTGTGGCGACGCTCGCGGGCGAGGGACAGGGCAGCTGTCCGACCGGCGCATAGGCGTGCGACACCGGGCCTCACGAGGCCTGGGCGAGCAATGTGCGATCCGCGCGGCTGACGGCGCTCCGGTTTCGGGGTTCCGCGGCCGCGCGGGCGTGTGGGCACACCTTGGCGTGCGTCTTGCGCGGGGTCTGTGCTGCGCGCCCGTCAGCGCTGATACGTTCGAACGACCCGGACGGCTGCGTGTGCCAGGCCCCAGCCGCAGGCCATGATGAGAATCGGGAGACCCACGGCCGCCCACCACGACGAGGCCCGCCCAACGAGCGCCAAGACCGCCCAGATGAGCGAAGGCAGGGTCATCATGATGGTGGCCAGTGTCGCCATGATCGAGCTGATCGGGAGCTTTCCGTAGATCCTGATGAAGGCTGCACGGGGACTCATCCCGAGGGCTTTGCCGAGCTTCGCGGTGTCTGACCTGAAGGATCGGGCTACGCGAGACACAAAGATGAGGGAAGCAAGCAGACCGATCACGACGGCTACCGTGCGCAGGCCGACCGCGTACACCAGGCCGGCAAGGAGCCACGCGATAGCGTACCGAGTGGACACGTACACACACGCGCTGAGCATGTTCCCGAAGACCATCCAGTTGAGTTGGAGCGCAACATCGCCCTGGTCGGGATCTGTGGCGAGGATGTCGGTGTAGAGTCGGGCGCTCTCATCGGCCTCGTCCTTTTGCTTGATCCGGGCGAGTGCCTTGCGCGCGTGAAGGTCGTCGGGTTCCATCTCGAGGATGCGCGCGTAGACCTGTTCGGCTTCCGGGGAGCGCTTATCTTGGAGGACATCCCCGAGGTTGCCCAGCACGTAGACGTCTTCCGGGGCTTGACGTGCGGCTTCACGCGCGACGGCTTCGGCTTCTTCTTTCCGACCGTTGCGCAAGAGGCTGATCGCATGAAGGGACTGGTACGGGACCCAGTCGGGATCGAGTTCGATCAGGCGTGACGTGTGCTGAAGGGCGGCCGCATCGTCCGGCTCGACGATGGCCAGCCAGAACAGCGCGGTATCGTTGTTGGGTTCTGCTTCGAGGGCTCGCCGCGCGCAAGCGTACGCCTCGTCCTTCTTGCCCAATCCCGCGAAGGCGTACGCGAGGAAACAGTTGACGGCCGCAACGAGAAGAGGGGTCGTCTGCGGGATCGTGACAAGGAGCTCGACGGCCTGTTCCTGTCGCCCAAGGTCGATGAGCGCCTGGGCGCGTTTAATCTGCTCATGGGCGGAGCTTTCGCCTGACATTGTGTCCTTTCATCGGCAGGGGCAGACCTGGAAGGGCGGTCACAGCAGCTTATTGGCCTTCATGTAGGCGGCCAGGTCGTCGTATTGGCCGTCACGGTTGCCGTATTCGACGATATTGCGCGCCGATGCGAACCACGGACCCGCGCTGGGGCGCACCTTCTTGAGGGCGTTCGCAAAGTCCTGCATGGTCATCATGCGGACGGTGCCGGTGCGCAGGGAGTCCATCATGGCGAACTCGGCGGCACTGTCGACCAGGTGGGCCAGGTCCGCGCCGGTGAATCCGCTGGTCTGGCGCACGAGGACGCCCAGGTCGATCCCCTCCATGGGCCTGTCCTTCAGGTAGTGGTAGAGGATCGAGTGGCGCGCGGGCGCGTCGGGCGGCAGGACGGCGACGGATCGGTCGAAGCGCCCGGGCCTGCGCAGGGCGGGGTCGACGTCCCACGGCGTGTTAGTGGCGGCCAGGATGAACAGTCCTTCGTTGTCGGCACCGATGCCGTCCATTTCCATGAGGAGCTGGTTGGTGACGCCTCGCCATGCGGCGCTGGTAGATTGGCTGCGCTTCTGCCCGATGGCGTCGATCTCGTCGAGGAAGAGGACGACGGGCGCGTGCCTGCGGGCGGTGACGAACAGGGAGTGGAGGTTCGCTTCGGAGTTGCCGATGAACTGGTCGAGGATGTCGGTGAGGGTGACGTTGATGAAGAACGCACCGATCTCTCCGGCGAGCGCACGCGCGATGTATGTTTTGCCGCATCCCGGGGGGCCGTAGAGCATGAGGCCGCCCTTGAGGCTCTTGCCGTAGAGCCTGCGGAGCTCGGGGTTGCGCAGGGGTGCCAGGAACGCCATATTGAGGCGGTCTTTGACGTCTTGCATGCCGCCGACGTCGGCTAGGGTGGAGGTGGCGGTTTCGACGTCCCACACGTCCTCGGCGGCGGGCGGTGCCTCGTTGTAGACGGGTTCGGCACCGTTGACGAAGGCGGGCGCGGGGCCGCCGACCTGTTCCTCGGCGCTGCGCCAGTCGAAGCGCTGGGCCTCGCCTTCCTGGGTTGGCTTGGCGGACGAGGCCTGGGCGTCCTCTTCGGGTTCCCTGCCCGAGGCCTGGGTGACCTGCGTGGGCACGCTCGGCTCGAGTGAAGCGGGTGCGGGCGCAGCGGTGGTGGGCGCCATCGGCGCGGGAGCAGCGGAGGGTGCCACGGCCTCGTGACCGGGGACGGGCACACCGAGTACGGCGCGCATGAGGGCGGTGGCGCGTTCATTGGTCGGCTCGGACGCAAGGACGATACCGAGGTGGGGGACGGCGTCTGCACCTCGCCCGTCGGCGATCAGAAGTTCGGCGAGATGCAGGCGCAGAGGCGTGTCCCCAGGTCGCTCGGCAACGACGGCCGTGAGGGAGTCAATGAGGGGATTGGTCATGCCCGCAAGCCTACCGGTTGCTTGCCTCATCTCCGCCCCGAATGCGACGGTGGGCGGCTCTACCCGATACCGTTCATGAAAGCTATGAGGAAGAAGCCGGAGATGAGGGAGACGCGCATGAAGAGGAAGATGCGGCCACCCAGCTCGGTGAATCGGGTGCACAAGCGCATGAAGGTCAGGCGCACGCCTCGCGGCAGGGTCCGGTTGAACGTGGCGATCTGGTGACCCACGTAGAAGTAGACGCTGACGACGGAGGCGACGTACAGCAGGAAGACTCCCCACTGGGCACCGGGAAAGACTCCACGGGCGACGAACAGGTAGACGAGTCCGCAGCACAGGGCGGCGATGGCGGCACCCTTCCAGGCATTGGTCAGCACGGCGCGCACGCGACGCAGCATGGTGCGGTAGGCGGCGGCGACGGGGGGCTGGATTTCGATCCGGTAGGAGGAGCGTCCCGCGCCCTTGAGGGGGTGAGCCAGGGAGTCGAAGGCGATTCGCGCGTCATCGTTGTCGAGGTTAACTTTCTTGGCACGATGGAAAGCCCACTGCGCGGCGTCGGGGTTGACGGGTTCCCAGACGTGCCCGTAGGCCATGAGCAGCTCGACGTCCTTTTTGTAGGTGTCGGTGGCGAGGTCGGCGGGGCCACGGGCTTCCTCGTATCGCCCGAGGGCGACGAAAGCCAGGGCCAGTTCACGCGCAATCGCGGGGTTGGTGGGGTGGATGCGCGCGCCGGACGAGGCTGTGGCTGCGGCGTCGGCGATGAGGCCCTGGCGGCGCTGGGCTCTGGCCACGAGGGCGAAGGGGTCGGCCATGTCGTCGCCGTAGGAGTGGGCGCGCGTCGCGTATTCCTCGCACAGAGGGAACAGGCCGAGGCGGTCGGCGCAGGCGGCGGCCTGAATGTCGCGCCGGTAGCAGGCGTCCTCGCCGACCACGTCGAGGGCTTCGAGGATGCTCAGGGCCGCCCGGTAGTCGCGGGCCGCAATCGCGGCCTCAGCGTCGGCGAAGGTGGGCATCGTCATGCGGATAGGATACCGACCCCATGCTGCTGTGCAGGACCTCGTCCACACAATCCCAGGATTCTGCGGTCCTGCGCGGCACGCAGGCACGATGCGCATTAAAACGCAATCACTACGTGACCCCGACAAACGCGCCCACAGGTATCCTGGTGGGAGCAGCGCGAGGCAATCCCGGCCTCGTCCGTCCATCACCGCACATAGAGGAGCTCCCATGGCGACCGAGCCCGTGTTCGAGGCCATCAACTGGAATAAGATCCAAGACGACAAGGACCTTGAGGTCTGGGATCGCCTGACGGGCAACTTCTGGCTGCCTGAGAAGATTCCGCTCTCCAACGACCTGCCGAGCTGGAAGACCCTCACCAAGGACGAGCAGCTCATGACGAACCGCGTGTTCACGGGCCTGACTCTGTTGGACACGCTGCAGGGCACGGTCGGCGCAGTGTCGCTGATCCCGGACGCGCGCACCCCGCACGAGGAGGCCGTCTACACGAACATCGCGTTCATGGAGTCGGTGCACGCCAAGTCCTATTCGTCGATCTTCTCCACCCTGCTGTCCACGGAGGAGATCAACGAGTCCTTCCGCTGGTCGAACGAGAACGCGGCCCTGCAGAAGAAGGCCGAGATCATCAAGTCGTACTACGACGGCGACGACCCAGAGAAGCGCAAGGTCGCCTCGACGATGCTCGAGTCCTTCCTGTTCTACTCGGGTTTCTACGCGCCCATGTACTGGAGCTCGCACGCCAAGCTGACGAACACGGCCGACCTGATCCGCCTCATCATCCGCGACGAGGCCGTCCACGGCTACTACATCGGCTACAAGTACCAGCTGGCCGTGAATGAGTCGAGCGAGGAGCGCCAGGACGACCTGCGCGACTACACGTACTCGCTGCTGTACGAGCTTTACGAGAACGAAGAACAGTACACGGAGGACCTCTACGATCCGCTGGGTCTGACCGAGGACGTCAAGAAGTTCCTGCGCTACAACGCGAACAAGGCGCTCATGAACCTGGGGTACGAGGCCCTGTTCCCGCACGACGCGACCGACGTGAACCCCGCGATCCTGGCGGCCCTGAGCCCGAACGCGGACGAGAACCACGACTTCTTCTCGGGTTCCGGCTCGTCCTACGTGATGGGCGAGGTCGTGGACACCGAGGACGAGGACTGGGACTTCTGATCCGGCCGACTCACGGCCGGGCTGCGTGCAGCCCGGCCGCGTTGTATGTGCGCGGCCCGGCGTCGTCAGGGGGTGCCGCAGCACAACGGGGTGTCCGCCGTACGATGGGCGACATCACAATGCGTGACTACTTGGCCAGCACATACTCCCTGCGGTGCACCCAGCCACATCCCGCGGCGAGGACGAGCAGGGGCACAGGCCTCGTTATTGGCGTTTCCATCGCTGGTCACGGTGATGCGGTAGGTGACAGTGATGCTATCGCATCATCCCATCATCAACCGCATCAAGGCTCTTGTTGAGGCGCAGGTTCGAGGCCTGCAGCTGGTTGGCGGAGGTGCAGGTGATTGGTAGAATTATGGGGCTGAACCGGGCACTTGCGCCCAACTACTGAGGTTTACTACCCTTCAGTTTTCCCCTCTAATTGACCCATGATCGACAACTTCTCCACAAGCCCTTACCGTTCCCCCAGTTAACTCCCCACACGAGCAAGTACGGACCCGCCCTCACCGCACCTCATCAAGAGGACGACAGTAGACTTAGACCACGCTCGAAGCGCAGACCAACATGACGCCCACCCACTCAGAACCCCACACATTGTTACCTCTCACATACTTAATGTCACACATGCAACATGCACATCATATGTCCCAGGCGCATCATGTCGGAGTATTCCCCGTCATGACGCGCATCTCGTCACGTAGATAGAGGGGCAGCCGATCGCGAACATCCCACTACTTACAACCACAGCACCACCCGCGGCAGTTAGACTGGGACCGGGAGCGGAATGGCTTCCGCACCGACCGTACGTCGCGCACACAGCGCGGGGGAATGAGGAGAGCACGACTATGAGTATCTTCGACCGCTTCGAGAATGCCGTGGAGAGGGGCGTCAATGGCGCCTTCTCACGCGTGTTCCGGTCGGGGATCAAGCCCGTGGACATCACCACGGCGATCCGCCGCGCCATGGACGATTCCGTCCAGGAGGTCTCCGCCTCGCGCATCATCGCAGCGAACCACTTCACCGTCTACGCCTCACGTGAAGACCTCTTCTCTCTCGAAGCCTCCCTCGACGTCCTCGCCGACGAGTTCGCCCAGCAGGCCACCGAGCACGCCTCCAACAACGACTACTCCCTCCTCGGTCCCGTCAGCATCGAATTCGTCGCCGACTCGACCGAAGTCGCCGGCACCCTGAAAGTCGCCGCCGAAAACCGCAGAGGTGCCGCAGCCCCCGCCACTGCCTCGTCTGCCTCCCCCGAACACCCCATCATCGATATCGACGGTGACAAATGGCTGCTCACCGAACCCGTCACCGTCATCGGTCGCGGCTCCGAAGCCGACATCGTCGTCAATGACTCCGGCGTATCGCGCCGCCACCTCGAACTTCGCATCACCCCCACCGGAGTGATCGCGACCGACCTGGGCTCCACCAACGGATCCTTCGTCGAAGGCCATCGCATCGATGCAGCAACCCTGCTCGATGGCAACCAGATCGTTATCGGACGTACCAAGATCCTCTTCTGGACGCATCCTGACCAGAGCGGAGTTTAATGAAGTGACCACTGACCTCGCATTTACCGTATTCCGCATCGGGTTCCTGGTGCTGCTCTGGCTCCTCGTGCTCGCAGCCGTCAACACGCTGCGACGCGATATCTTCGGCACCGTCGTCACCCCGCGCGGCAAGGGACGAGACAAGGCCGCTTCCCGACGCAAGGCCTCGCGCACCCGGCGCAAGGAGACAAAGCGGACCTCCACCAACCCGCTGATGCCCAAGGATCTCCTGGTCACCGGCGGGCCGCTGGTTGGCACCATGCTGCCCCTCGGCGAAGCGCCCATCGTCATCGGCCGCTCCCCCGCGTGCACCCTCGTTCTCGAAGACGAGTACGCCTCCAGCCGCCACGCAGCGCTCACTCCGCAGGCCGACGGCTGGTGGATCGAAGACCTCTCGAGCCGAAACGGCACGTTTATCGACGACGAGCGCCTGATGCAGCCGCGTCAACTCAGGATCGGCGACATCATCCGCATCGGCCAGACGACTCTCGAATTGGTGGGTTGATATGCCAGGCAATGCCGTTCAATTCCACTATGCCGCCCGCTCCGACGTGGGCCTCGTGCGCTCCAACAACCAGGACTCCGGCTACGCCGGAGCGAACCTGTTGGTCCTCGCCGACGGCATGGGTGGGCCTGCCGGCGGCGACATCGCGTCATCAGTTGCCCTCGCGCACCTGGTCCCCCTCGACACCGACTCGCACCCCGCAGACTCCATGCTGCCCCTCCTGCGCGAGGCCCTCCTCGACGCCCACGAGGAACTCACCGACCGCTCGAGCCGCGACCGTGACCTCGAAGGCCTAGGTACCACCTGCATCGCCCTCATGCGCTCCGGCAACCGCCTGGCCATGGTCCACATCGGCGACTCGCGCGCCTACGTGCTGCGCGGCGACACGCTCACTCAGGTCACGACAGACCACTCCTTCGTGCAATACCTGGTCGACACCGGCCAGATCACGCCCGAGGAAGCCGAGCACCACCCCAACCGCAACGTCGTCCTGAAAATCCTCGGCGACGCGCAGGCGGACGTATCCCCCGATGAAACCATCCGCACGGCCGTCGTCGGCGACCGCTGGATGCTGTGCTCCGACGGCCTGTCCGGCCTCGTCTCCCCCGAGACGATCGGCCAGGTCATGGCTGACTTCGCCGACCCCGGCGAATGCGCCGAAGAACTCATCCGCCTCGCCCTCCTGGGCGGTGGCCCCGACAACATCACGTGCGTCATCGCGGACATCGTCCCCGCCGGATCCTTCCCGCCCGCACCCCCGCAGATCGTCGGTGCCGCCGCCATCGACCGCAACGCCAAGTCGCGCGGCGGCCAGGGAGCGGCTGCGCGCGCGGCCGCGCTAGGAGCCAAGTCCTCGGGCCACGGTGCCGACTTTGACGCCAGTCCCATCGAACTCAAGCCCCGCACCTCCTGGTGGACCCCCATCTTCGTGTCCCTCGTGACCGTCCTCGTGGTAGCCGCGTCCTGGCTGTCCTGGAAGTGGACGCAGACGCAGTACTACGCGATCGGCCAGGACGGATACGTCGTCATCTACCAGGGCATTCCCCAGGCCATCGGCCCCTGGCGTCTCTCCCACGCCGTCGAAGTCTCCGACGTCGCGCTCTCAGACCTGTCCCCCGTGGACCGCCAACGCCTCGACACACCGGTGCTGCGCTCCTCCCGCGAGGAAATCGACGAGTACATTGAGGGCCTCAAGCATTCCGCCGTCACGCCTCCGACCGGGCACATCGGACCCGTCCCGCAGTCGGGTGAGGTACAATCCGGGGCCCAGAGCGGAGAACACTTCTGATGGCAACCGTCTCGATCGCCCCCGCTAAGCCGCGCCGATTCCTCGAGCTAGGCCTCACAGCCCTGGCGCTGGCCGTCGGCATCTCCGGCTACGTACTCTCCTCACTGAACTTGACGAAAACCCTGCCCGCGAACCTGATCCCTCAGATCGGGGTACTCATTGCCCTTGCGATCATCGGCGAAGTCGGCATCCACTTCCTGGCACCCTACGCGGACCCCGTCATCCTGCCGATCGCGGTGGCCCTAACAGGCCTGGGCCTGGCGATGATCTACCGCCTGGACCTGTCCTACACGAAAAACGACGAGGCCACGGTCGGCTACAAGCAGGCGCTCTTCGTGGGCATCGCAATCGTCGTCGCTGCCATCATCCTGATTTCGCTACGCGACCACCGCATGCTGCGCCGCTACACCTACACCTTCGGCGCGCTGTCCCTCTTCCTGCTACTCCTCCCGATGATCCCCGGCCTCGGCCAGGAGACCTTCGGCGCGCGCGTGTGGATCCGCCTGGGTCCCGTCTCGATCCAACCCGGTGAGCTCGTCAAGATCACGCTCGCCATATTCTTCGCCGGATATCTGGTCACTAACCGTGACAATCTCGCGATCGGCGGCAGCAAATTCCTGGGCATGCGCCTACCACGCGCCCGCGACCTCGGCCCCATCATGATCGTCTGGCTCATCGGCATCGCGATCCTCGTTCTCCAACGCGACCTCGGCACGTCGCTGCTCTTCTTCAGCCTGTTCGTCGCAATGCTGTACGTGGCCACCAACCGCGTATCCTGGCTGTTCATCGGTTTCACGCTCTTCGCTCCCGCCGTCGCCCTCGCCGTCCGCTTCTTCTCCCACGTGCAGACGCGCTTCAACGGCTGGCTGCACGCCTTCGAACCCGAGTTCTACTACGGCGGTTCCTACCAGCTTGCGCAGGGTATTTTCGGCCAGGCATCGGGCGGCCTCATGGGTGCCGGATGGGGACGCGGATATCCGGACCAGGTTCCGCTGGCCAACTCCGACTTCATTCTCTCCTCCCTGGCCGAGGAGCTGGGCCTCACCGGCATGGCTGCGATCCTGATCCTGTACCTGATCCTCGTCCAGCGCGGCCTGCGCGCAGCCCTGACGGTGCGCGACGGATTCGGTAAGCTTCTGGCCACCGGCCTAAGCTTCTCGCTGGCCGTCCAGCTCTTCGTGGTGCTCGGTGGCATCACCCGTCTCATCCCGCTGACGGGCCTGACGGCACCGTTCCTGGCGGCCGGTGGCTCCTCAATGGTGTCCTCATGGATAACCGTCGCACTGCTGATCCGCGTGTCAGACGCTGCCCGCCGCCCGGCGTCCACGCAGTCCCCGTGGAACTCCGGTATTCCGGCGGCACTGGGGGTGAACGAGTAACACATGAACGCACAGATTCGCAAGATCTTCGTCGTCGTCCTGATCATGTTCGCCATGCTGGGCTTGGCGATAACAAACACGCAGTTCATTTCCGCGCCCTCGCTGAACGCAGACCCGCGTAACGTGCGCACGACCCGCCACGCCGCGGAAGTCGACCGCGGACCCATCATCGTGGAAAAAACGGCGATCGCCTCCTCTGAACTCGAAGAGGACTCCAATCGCTACACGCGCGTCTACGACGAGGGTCCCCTCTACGTATCGGCCACAGGCTACTTTTCGGCAATCGGCTACGGGGCAACCGGCATCGAGGAAGCTGAGGCGGACGTTCTCGACGGCCAGTCTCAGACTCTGCTCGGGCAGCGCCTGCGCAACCTCCTGACGGGCGAAAAGCGCCAGGGCGGCGGTGTCGAGCTGACGCTGAGCGCCTCCATGCAGCAGGCAGCAGCCACCGCGCTCGGCGACCGCAAGGGTGCCGTTGTGGCGCTGGACGCCAAGACCGGCGCGATCCTCGCCCTCTACTCCTCCCCGACCTTCGACCCGAACACGCTGGCTTCCAGCGACGGGGGCAAAGTGAGCGACGCCTACGCGGCGCTGGAAGCCGACCCGAAGAAACCGATGCTCAACCGCGCGATCTCGGAACGCTACGCGCCCGGCTCGACGTTCAAGGTCATCACGGCCATCGCCCTGATCGAGAATGGCATTGCCAATCCGGACACTCACATGGCCTCGCCCGTAACAACAACCCTTCCGGGCACGGTCACACAGGTTTCCAACATCGAATCCTCGACCTGTGGCGACGGCAACCCGACCCTGACCGAGGCATTCGCACGCTCGTGCAACACAACGTTCGTGCTGGCCTCCCAGCAGCTGACGAACCAGCAGCTCACGGACGTCACGAACCGCTTCGGTTTTGATCATGAACAGCAAATCCCGCTGACGGTCATCCCCTCCGTGTTCCCCTCCGACGCGGACAGCGCACAGCTCGCCATGAGTGCAATCGGCCAGTACACGGTCCAGACCACTCCCATGCAGATGGCCCAGGTCGCGCAGACGATCGCCAACGGCGGCCAGATGATGGCGCCCTACCTGATCAAGCAGATCGTCGACGCTGACAACCAGACCATGCGTAAGACCAAACCGACGGACGCCGGTCGACCGATCTCCGCCGACACGGCCTCGAAGCTCACCAGCATGATGCAGGCCGTTGTCTCCCAGCCGTACGGCTCCGGTACCCCGATGGCCATCCCCAACGTGTCGGTGGCAGCAAAGACCGGAACCGCCGAGACCGGCGAGGGCGACCGCGCGAACGCGTGGGCCATGGGCTTCGCCCCCGCAGACAACCCCCAGATCGCCTTTGCCGTCATCGTCGAAGGTGACGACAATGTTCCCACGCCGCACGGCGGAGACGTGGCCGGCCCGGTCGCCCGGGCCGTCCTGGAAGCGGGGCTCCAGTGAGTGTCCCGCGCATGACATCCGGCGCCGGCCGCGTCCTCGGAGGCCGCTACACACTGCTCACCCCCATCGCACAGGGTGGTATGGGTGAGGTGTGGAAGGCCCGCGACCGCGTCAGCGGCCACATTGTTGCCGCAAAGGTTCTACGTCCCGAGCTGACAGGCGAGGAACTCTCGCTGTCGCGCCTGCGCCTCGAGGCCCGTAACTCGATGTCGATCTCGCATCCGAACATTGCGAACACCCAGGATTCGGGTGAAGAAGACGGCATCGGCTGGATCATCATGGAACTCGTCGACGGCTACCCGCTGACGGACTATCTGCGCGGTGGCACACGCATCGAACCCGAATACCTCCTGCCGATCCTCGTGCAGGTTGCGATGGCGCTCGGTGCTGCCGCACGCGCGGGCGTCGTGCACCGCGACATCAAGCCGGCGAACATCCTCGTTCGCCCGGACGGCATGGTGAAGCTGACCGACTTCGGCATCTCCCGCGCGAGAGACCAGGTCAACCTGACCGCCGCGGGCATGGTCATGGGTACCGCCCAATACCTGCCGCCCGAACAGGCGATGGGCGAGACAGCCACGCCCATCGGCGACCTCTACGCCCTCGGCGTCATCGCTTACGAGGCCGCTGCTGGCCGCCGCCCCTTCACGGGCGAAACACAGGTCGACATCGCGTTCTCGCACGTCAACGACCCGGTACCTCCGCTGCCGGACTTCGTCCCGGAACCCCTCGCCGACGTCATCTTGCACCTGCTGGAAAAGGACCCCGCGAAACGCCCCGAATCCGGTGCCGCCGCCGTCCGCGAGATCGCCGGTGCCGCCAAGGCCATGGGCATATCCGTGACGCCTCGCCCGCTGCCGCTGCCCAAGACCGCGCAGCTCACCCCCGAGACACGCACGCCCGTCCAGCCCTCCGTCCCGATCCTCGCACCCGTGCGTCACCTAACTCGCCGCACGCTCCCCGACGAGATGCTCCAGCCCCCGTCGGGCCTCGTACCTAGCGTGCGCGCCGCGACCGGCCGCCACGCCGTCGTTCCCCGCATCATCGACGAGGCGACGACCGTCGCGCCCTCATCCTCGATGATCCCAATCACAGGACGCAACACCATGCTCCCACGCATCATCGACGAAACCGCACCACCGCCGTCCACCAACCCCCTGTCTCCACCCACGCGGGTGCGTCGCATCATCCCCGATACGACCGGCGAACAGACATTGGTGTCCGGTTCCGTGCGTTCCCTGACGTCTACGGGACACCACACGGTCATTCCCTCGAGTCCACAGGGGCCGATCTCGGCCTCGATCCCCACGCGCGTCGTCTCCAAGCCCACGGCGGTTCCCGAGTCACCCTCACCCCGCACCGCCAAGACCCCCACCACCAAGACCCCCACCGCGAAGGCCGCGGTGCCAACTGCGACCCCCACCCCGACTCCTGCCACGCCCGTCGACCCGACGCAGGCGGCTACACCGACGAAACCAGTGGTGCGTTCCAAGCCGTCCCAACGTCCGACAACGCCCACGGGCCCCACGGCCACCGAGCGCCCGACAACACCCGTGGCCCCCAAGCCGTCCCAACGTCCGACAACGCCCGCGCGCCCCACGGCCACCGAGCGTCCGACAACACCCGTGGCCCCCAAGCCGTCCCAACGTCCGACAACGCCCGCGCGCCCCACGGCCACCGAGCGTCCGACAACGCCCGCGCGCGCCGAGGCACCGGCTCCCAAAAAGCCGACCGCGGCCTCGTCGACCCCGCGCAAGGACCCAAGCCCCGCGCGCACACAGACACCCGCTACGCTCGTTGCGCCCACGGAAGCCGAACGACGCGCAGCCCTCAACGAGCGCCTGCGCCAGCGGGCACAAGACCGCCAGGCCGAGGACGCCGCCGAAGCACATCGTCGCGCCCAGGTCGCCCGCGAAGAAGAGGCCCGCCAGCGTGAGCTACGTGAAGCCCGCGAAGCGCGCCAACGCCGCGAGGCCCGCCAACGGCGCGAAGCCGAGCAGGCTCAGCGCGAGTCCGCGCGTTCCTCCTCCACGCCCGACCCCCAGCCGTCCCGCGACGTCAAGGACGAGCGCGCAAAGCCCACCAAGGCCTCGTCGAAGACCACGACGACCACCAGCTCCACGCCGCGCGTCTTCGGGACCGTTCCCCAACCCCGCGGCAAGGACAAGAAAAACAAGAATGCCTCCACGCGCCCACGCCGCTCCGTGTACGAGTCCAAGCCCAAGAAAGACTCGCGCGGCCCACACTGGCACAAACTCGACGCCCGGACCACCGAGCACAAGCGCCCGGCAGCGAAGACCGCCTACTCTCGCAGCGTCGTTGCCCCGCCCGTCCCTACATCTAAGAAATTAATCCGCATTGCGGTCATCGCACTCATCGTGATTGCGCTGACCGTACTTGCAGCCTTTACGATCAAATCCATGCTGAGCTCCCTCATCCCAAGCAACGCGGGGGCAACCATCACCGAGGAGGTTAGGACATGGCACAGCCCATGGCCCACCGTCTAGCTGGCCGATATGAGGTCCGCTCGCTCATCGGGCGAGGCGGAATGGCCGAAGTCCACCTGGGCTTCGACACTCGCCTGTCGCGCGTCGTCGCCATCAAGATGCTACGACGCGACCTGGCGTTGGACTCGATCTTCCAGGCGCGGTTCCGCCGCGAGGCTCAGTCGGCAGCGTCGCTGAATCACCCAAACATCGTCGCCGTTTACGACACCGGCGAAGAAATCGTCTCGGACGCGACCAACCGGTCCATCGCGATCCCCTACATCGTCATGGAGTACGTCGAGGGGCACACCGTCAAGGAGCTGATCGCCGACGGCACAGCCGTCCCGATCAACGAAGCCATCGAGATCGTGTCGGGCGTCCTGTCCGCCCTGCAGTACTCGCACGACAACCACCTGGTGCATCGCGACATCAAGCCGGGCAATATCATGTTGACGTCGGACGGCAAGGTCAAGGTCATGGACTTCGGCATCGCCCGTGCCCTGACCGACTCGCAGGCCACCATGACGCAGACGAATGCCGTCGTCGGCACCGCGCAGTACCTCTCCCCCGAGCAGGCGCGCGGCGAGACCGTGGACGAGCGCTCCGACCTGTACTCGACGGGCGTCGTGCTCTTCGAGCTGCTGACGGGCCGCCCGCCCTTCAAGGGCGACTCGGCCGTCGCCGTCGCCTACCAGCACGTCGAGCAGATCCCGCCCACCCCCTCGTCGATCCTGTCCGACATCCCGGATTCCCTGGACCGAGTAGTCCTCAAGGCGCTCGCGAAGAACCGCGACGACCGCTACTCGAGCGCCACCGCGATGCTCTCGGACCTGCAGCGCGTTGCACGCGGCATGGACGTGGGTGCCCCGCCTGCCGACTCGTGGGCGACCGAGGTGCTGCCCGCAGCCGGTCTCGTCGGTGCGCGCGCCGCAGCACCGACGACCACCTCCAGGGTGAGCACGTCCGCGGCAGGGACCCCCTCGACATCGACGTCAACGTCGCTGCCCGCCGTCTCCTCCGACGACGATAGGACGAGTAATGATGCCGCTGCCCGCAAGCGCCGCACCGCGATCATCGCGACCCTCGTCGCCATCGCGCTGCTCCTCATCGGCGGCAGCGTCTGGGCGCTGAGCCGCAGCGCCGCTGAGCCGGAGACCGTCGCCGTCCCCAACGTCGTTGGACTGTCTCAAGCAGACGCAAAGTCCCAGATCGAAGCCGCCGGCCTGACTTGGGAACTCAACCCCGACAAGGTCGCCTCCGATACCGTCGACAAGGACTCGGTCGCCTCAACCGACCCCGCAGGCGGCACCCAGGCCGAGAAGGGCGCCACCGTGCGCGTCACTATCTCATCCGGCCCCGACTCGGTCACCCTGCCCGACAACCTGGTCGGTATGAGTCCCGACGACGCCCGTAAGGCCGTCGAGGCGCTGGGCCTGAAGTGGGATGTCAACTCCAGTAAGGTCGCTTCCGACACCGTGCCCGAGGGCAAGGTCGCGCAGACCAACCCCTCCCCCGGCTCGAAGGTCAAGACCGGCCAGACGATCACCGCCTACCTGTCCTCCGGCTCCAACCAGGTTGAGGTCCCCGACCTGTCGGGTATGAGCCAGGACCAGGCGCGCAGCGCCCTCAAGGCAGTCGGCCTGGAACTCGGCAACGTGTCGACCGTCGACTCCGACAAGGAGAAGGACCGTATCGTCGCGCAGGATCCCGATAGCGACTCCACGGTCAAGAAGGGCACCAGCATCGCCGTGTCCGTGTCCAGTGGCAAGCCCGCACAGGTGGAGATCCCCTCCGTCGTCGGCATCGGCCGCGAGGACGCTGAGGCGCAGCTCAAGGCCCTGGGCCTGACCGTGACCGTCGAGGAAGTCACCGGTACCCAGCCCGCCGGCCAGGTTACCGCCGTTGAACCCGGCGTGGGTTCGAAGGTGGACAAGAACTCGACTGTGAAGCTCAAGGTCTCGAAGGGTTCCATATTCTCGACGCCCAGCCCGTCGCCCTCCACTAAGAAATAGTCCGACTCACCCAACGATCAGGGCCCGCACCGACAGGATTCCTCCTGGGGTACGGGCCTTGTCGTATGCGGTGCTGGCCTTGCGTGCGGGGTGCGGGCCCGTCGTGTGTGGGGTGGGTTCCGCTCCACATGCATGCGCTCCTGTCACGGCTTCCAGGGCGGGTACGAGGCCGTGGCATGGTTCCCGCGTCGGTACGGGCCGCGTGCAATGGTCAGGGCGGTACGAGGCCTGGGCGGGATTCGCGCAGTGTGCGCGGACTGTCTTGAGCTTCGGTGTGTCATTCGGGCAGCTTGCGAGGATTGTTCTGAGCTTTAGTGCGAATACGAGGACGTGGTAGCTATGCGGGTTCCACGCGGTGCCTGCGCGTCCTCGCGATTCTCCCCGCACGCGGGACGCTTAACTAGAGCCTTAGTCCGCTAACCGGCGGATAAACCCCCTGATGCGCACGTTAACCCGCTAGGTCGAGCGTGGGCAGGGCTGCCCACGCTCTAGCCAGAAGGCCCAGTCTCCGTCTAGCGGTTTCACACTCCACTCAACAATCACGAGTTGCCACGATCCCGGCCACGGCCTCGTCGGCGGATGCACAGGACAACGACGTTTCCGCGCCGGGCACACCCCTACGCGGATAGGTTGCGCCTACGTGGATAGGTTATGTCCTATCCGCATGCGGCCACCCACAGATGCATCTGAAGCCCCCTTAGATGGACGCCTGTCCTAGGCAAGCGTCAAGACGACGCGGCGAGCCGAAGTTCTGCCGCATAGACAGCAAACGGCCCAACAGGGGCAGCCGACCATCGTGCTAGCATATGGTTACTTCATCACCATATGACTGAGATCCATAGGTGGGACTCCCAGTCGAACCGGGAGCGCAGACATGAGTGACACAACGCAGGACGTTGAGCAATGGGACCCCAACGAGGATGACACCATCATCGTCCCCCTCGACAATGATTACACCCTCGTGGTCGGGTCCAACACAAAGGGCCTCGAAAAGATCGAGAATTCACTGATAGCCAATCAGGCACTCAACGATCTCATCGCATCAATCGGTGAGGGCGCCTCACTAACCGGAGGTGCGGCCTCGGCGGCCAACGCAATCCAGCACATGTCCGGCCTCTACAAGCTGGATGCCGTCACCAAGGCACAACTAGCCGCAGGCAACGCACTCACGAAGACCGCCGATGGTCGATTGATCGGCACCGTCAGAAATGCTGGTGGTCAAATCACTCGCCAAGCACGCCTCATTCCCGTGTCAGCTCCCCAGATCGCAGGAGCCATCGCAGCCATCGGCCCTGCAATCGCGATGGTTGCTGTGCAGATGCAGCTCAACAGCATCTCCAAACAGGTGCGCACAGTCCAGCAGACCTCTCTGCAAACGCTTCAGGTACTAACCGACTCGAGGAATGCTGATTACCAGGGCGACTGTCAGACGGTGGTGTCAATGGGTGGTAGCAATGAGTTGGTTGAATGCTTCTGTGGGGGTGCG
>ERZ773011.82-NODE-82-length-23755-cov-10.727_pt1 | contig 23755 bp, 18 predicted proteins | sample MGYA00580662_ERZ773011 | MGnify/ENA primary metagenome ERZ773011 (study PRJEB29015, sample SAMEA2738118) | human oral metagenome | biome: human oral; feature: human-associated habitat; material: saliva | place: China | collected 2169 ... | reverse complement strand
GGGCTCCGTCCTCGAAGCGCCCCCAGGCGCTGAAGAGGGGGCACTCCCCCGCGAGTGTTGTCCGGTACAACCTCTCAAACAACTACCCCGCGGGTAAAACCTCATACGCAAACAGGGTCGCCTACGATAGACATCTATCGCAGGCGACCCCGTTTATTACTAACCCCATAAAGGGCGCGTCGGGAATGCGCGGCGGGGGCTCCGTCCTCAAGGCGCGCCAGCGCCGCAGAGGGGGCACTCCCCCGCTAGCATTGTCCGACGTGCCCTTCCTATGAGGCTGTCGAAGAGTTTTAGCCCTCTACGGAGCGGAATGCTACAACCGCGTTGTGGCCACCGAAACCGAAGGAGTTCGACAGTGCCACGATCTCGCCGGCGGGCAGTTCGCGTGCCTCGGTCACCACATCCAGGTCAATCTGGGGGTCCTTGTTGTCCAGGTTGATGGTGCAGGGCGCGGTGCGGTGGTGCAGAGCCAGGACGGTCAGCACAGCCTCGAGGGCGCCAGCGCCGCCGAGCAGGTGGCCGGTCATGGACTTGGTTGCGGAGACGGCGATGTTCTTGGTGTGTTCGCCGAAGGTTTCGTGCATTGCGGTTGCTTCGGGCAGGTCACCGGCGGGGGTGCTGGTGGCGTGCGCGTTGATGTGCACGACGGTCTTCGGGTCGATGTTGCCGTCTTCGAGGGCTTCGCGCAGCGCGCGGGTTGCGCCGAGTGCTGCGGGGTCCGGTGCGGTGATGTGGTAGGAGTCGGCGGATACGCCGGTGCCTGCCAGTTCCGCGTAGACGCGTGCGCCGCGTGCCTTGGCGTGTTCTTCGGATTCGAGGATGAGTGCTGCTGCGCCTTCACCCATGACGAAGCCGTCGCGGTCGACGTCGTAGGGGCGGGATGCCTTTTCGGGTTCGTCGTTGCGGGAGGAGAGTGCCTGCATCTTGGCGAATGCTGCCATGGGTAGCGGGTGGATTGCTGCTTCAGCACCGCCGACGATAACGACGTCTGCCTTGCCACTGCGGATCATTTCGACGCCGAGTTCCATGGCTTCGGTGGAGGATGCGCATGCGGAGACGACGGTCTGTGCTGCGGCGCGTGCCTTGAGGTTCATGGAGACGGCTGCTGCGTTGCCGTTGGGCATGAGCATGGGCACGGTCATGGGGAGGACACGGCGGGGGCCCTTTTCGCGGAGGGTGTCCCATGCGTCGAGGAGGGTCCACACGCCGCCGATACCGGTACCGAAGGCTACGCCGGTGCGTTCGGGGTCGACTTCTTCTGCGGAGTCGGCGTCGGGGCCGGAGAATCCTGCGTCTTCCCATGCTTCGCGTGCGGCGATGAGGGCGAGCTGGCCCGAGGGATCCAGGCGCTTTGCTTCTACCTTGGTGAGGCGGCCGGATTCGAGGGCGGGCACAGCGAGCTGGCCTGCAATGTATACGGGCAGGTCGTATTCCTTGACCCAGGGGTGGTCGAGGGTGGATACACCAGATACGCCCTTGGTTGCGTTTTCCCAGGTGGTGGGGACGTCGCCGCCAATGGGGGTGGTCGCGCCGAGGCCGGTCACCAGCACTTTTCGAGACATTGTGGCACTTTCTCTTCGGTGGTCGATTTGGTGGTTTATCCGGTGGTGTGTGGATATAAACCTGTGGGGTCCGGGCTGATACTGCATGTAGGGAACACCCCTATGGGAGCCCGGAGTGTATTGAAATGAAGCAGAGTGAATAGCGATGCGGCGCGGGCCGGTGAGAGCCCGCGCCGCCTCGTTATTGGTTATAGCTTAGGCAGCGTTCGCGATGAACTCGACTGCGTCGCCAACGGTCTTGAGGTTCTTGACCTCTTCGTCCGGGATGGTCACCTCGAACTTCTCCTCAGCGTTCACGACGATGGTCATCATCGAGATGGAGTCGATGTCCAGGTCCTCGGTGAAGGACTTGTCCAGCTGAACGTCCTCAACCTCAACGCCGGTCTCTTCGTTAACGATTTCTGCCAGACCTGCGAGGATCTCTTCCTTGTTAGCCATTCAGGGGCTCCTTTGTTGTTTCGATGGTCATCGCACCCGCCGGGTGGGGGTACGCGTGCATTACCGAGTTTATCGTGTCTGCGTGGTGTACGCATGGGTCAACTCGGAGTTTGTGGGGATGCTTTTCCGCTTTATTTTCTTTCTCGTGTACCGGCGCGGTGCCGGTTGTGAGGGGCGGTGAGCATCGGGCTCCGGTGGTTTTCCTTAGGGAAGGACGACTACCTGAGCTGCGAATGCCAGGCCGGCACCGAAGCCGATCTGCAGGGCGAACTTGCCGGAGAGTTCCGGGTTCTCCTTGAGCAGGCGGTGTGCGGCGAGCGGAACCGATGCGGCGGAGGTGTTACCGGCATCGACGATGTCGCGTGCCACTGCCACCGTGTCGGGAAGCTTGAGGGTCTTGACCATCTGGTCAATGATGCGGGCGTTTGCCTGGTGCGGGATGAGCGCGCCGAGCTCGTCGGGGGTGATGCCGGCGGTTTCGAGTGCCTGCTTGGCGACCTTCGCCATTTCCCATACTGCCCAGCGGAAGACGGAGGGGCCGTCCTGGCGCAGGGTGGGCCAGATCTTTTCGCCCTCCTGCACGGGGTTTGCGACGAAGTCGCGGTTGCGGATGTCCAGCAGGGAGCGGTCCATGCCGACGGTGCCCCAGCGGGAGCCGTCCGAACCCCATACGGTGGGGGCGATGCCGGGCTCGTCGGAGACGCCTACGACTGCTGCACCTGCGCCATCGCCGAGCAGGAAGGAGATGGTGCGTTCGGTATTGTCGATGAAGTCGGAGAGCTTCTCAACGCCGATGACCAGCACGTTCTTTGCGGTGCCGGCGCGGACGAGGGCGTCTGCCTGGGCGATGCCGTAGCAGAAACCTGCACACGCTGCGGAGATGTCGTATGCGGGGCACTTGGAGCCGATTGCGTCGGCGACCAGGGTTGCCAGGGAGGGGGTTGCGTAGGGGTGCGAGATGGTCGAGATGATGACCGCCTCAATGTCCTCACCGGCTACACCGGATGCTGCCAGGGCGTCCTTGGCGGCACCGATGGCGAGGTCGGCTACCGACTGGTTTTCGCTGGCGCGGTGGCGGGTTGCGATGCCGGTGCGCTGCTTGATCCACTCATCGGAGGAGTTGATTGCCTCAACGATGTCATCGTTGGGGACGATGACCTCACCGCGGGCTGCGCCGTAACCGAGGATGCGGGAGTAGCGGTTGATTTCGTACTGCTTGAGGGTAGTCACGTATTCAATCCTTAGTGCTGATGCTCGCAAGGCACTGTGCGCCTCGCATGTCTAAAGTGCATGTCTAGTGTGAAGGGTTCCTGGTGCGGGGAGGGCGGGGTGCCCTCCTGCGGCGTTTAGCCCTTCAGCGAGGCGAGGTCCTCGGGAGTGTTGATGGAGGTGCCGGGCACGCCGCGCATCGCGCGCTTTGCCAAGCCGACCAGGGTGCCTGCGGGGGCGACCTCGATAATGCCGGCGACCTCACGCTCGAGCAGGGTTGCCATGCACAGGTCCCAGCGGACGGGGCTGGTGACCTGGGAGACGAGGGTCTTGACGAACTCTTCACCGGATGCCACGGCGGAACCGTCGCGGTTGGTCAGCAGTGCGGAGGTCGGGTCGGATACCTGCAGGGATGCGGCAAACTCTTCCAGGGCGGGCACGGCGGGTGCCATTGCCTCGGTGTGGAATGCGCCAGCGACCTTCAGGGGGATCACGCGAGCGCGTGCGGGCGGGTTCGCGGCGAATGCTTCGATAGCGGGGATGGGGCCTGCGGCTACGATCTGGCCGCCGCCGTTGGAGTTTGCTGCGACAAGGCCCGCTGCATCGATGGCTTCGCGGACGTTTTCTTCAACGCCGCCGAGTACCGCAGCCATGCCGGTCGGGGAGGCGGCTGCCGCCTCCGCCATGCCGTTGGCGCGTACGCGCACGAAACGCATTGCGTCTTCGTCGCTGAGTACGCCCGCGAGGGCTGCCGCGGTGATTTCGCCGACGGAGTGGCCCGCGAAGATGAGCTCTTCACCCTCAAGTTCGCGCAGTGCGAGGCGACCGGTGACGATGCCCGCAGCGACGATGAGGGGCTGGGCGATTGCGGTGTCCTTGATGGTTTCTTCTTCGGCTTCGGTGCCGTAGTGAATCAGGTCGATGCCTGCCGCTTCGGAGAGTCGTTCCAGGTGCTCACGCACACCTTCAATCTCGAGCCAGGGGCTCAGGAAGCCCTTCTTCTGGGAGCCCTGTCCGGGGCAAACGAGTGCGCGCATGCGGTGCGACCTTTCTGGTTTTTAGTACTCGTACGCGGTGCCTCCGCAGAGACGGAGACCACGGTTAGTCTGTTACCTATGCTACCTTGTTCAGCCGCTTTGCATAAACATCGCAGTGCAAGAATTTTGGGGTGCACTGGGAGCTCAAACAGTGGTTGAACAGTGTATAGCTTAGATTGAACTCCCCCATTCGTACAACCCGGACGGGCAAGGTTCAAATAGAGAGACAGCTAACTTTCGAGTTGCCCCCCCTATGCTCGCGGATGCGCCCGCGCGTACGTTTCCGCCAGACGCTTCATCGACACGTGCGTGTAAATCTGCGTGGTCGCCAACGATGAATGACCCAACAGCTCCTGCACCGAACGGATATCGGCGCCACCATCGACCAGGTGAGTCGCCGCCGAATGACGCAAAACGTGCGCACCCGAGGCCTGCGTGTTCTCCACCGTGCGCAGTAGGCGGGTCAGGTCCTCACGAATCTGACGGGCGTTCGCACGCCCACCGCGAGGGCCAATAAACAGCGCCGTCACGCCCTGGGAACCCTCCGGAATCCACTGCGGACGACCATAAGACACCCAACGATTCAATGCCTTGAGCGCCGGGGTACCCAACGGAACCACGCGCTCCTTATTGCCCTTACCCAGCACGCGCACCGTCTTATTCGCCCGGTCCACGCTCTGCAAATCCAGGCCGGTCAGCTCGGAAATACGCATGCCCGAGGCGTACAGCACCTCAACCACGGCTTCGAGGCGCAGCAGGCGCGCATCACGAGGATTCTGCGCCCGACGCTCCTGCAGGGTAGTCAGCAGCTGGTTCATCTGCTCACGGCTCAGCACCGGCGGCAGGTGATTCTCCCGCTTGGGGGTGCGCATACCGCGCGTGGGGTTGGCGTGCACCAGCTCCTCCTCCTGAGCCCAGGTGAAGAACGTGCGCAGGGTCGAGCCGCGGCGCGCCACCGTAGAACGAGCCGCCTGCCGCAAATGTAGCGAACCCAACCACTCACGAATCAGGGACGCATCAATGCTATCCAGATGCCTCACACCGCGGCGCGCCATGTAGCCGAAGAAGCCCTCCAAATCCGAAATATAGGAACGGATTGTCTCTTCGGAACGGTGCTTCTCATAGCGCAGAAAACGCTCAAAACGGTCCAGGACGGGGCGGAACACCTCGCCGGAAACGCCCAGTGCAGAATCGGGTAGAGCAGATTCGGGTTGGGGTGATTCCAGGCGCTCACCGTAAGTCTGGGGATTGTCCGTTGCGAGGCTGCGGGTATAGGTCAGCGGCAGGGTCGCGGAGGGAGCCTCATCCCGGTTTGCAGCCCGGTTTTCTTCCCGGTTCTCGCTCCGGTTTTCGTGCTGGCGGGTGGGATTCATGAGTCCCTCCTTTCGTGGTTCTGGTTCCTGGTTCTAGCTACGTTTCTAGCGGCGTTGATGCTTCTCGACAGTGCATTTCTGTCCCCGGCGCATCAGCCGATAGGGTGGCGGGGTAGGCTCACGCCAGTACGCGCAAGCCTACCCCAATTGTAGAGAGGTTCAGCCTCCTCTACCTGCCGTCCCGTTATGACCTGCTGCCCCAGTCATGACCGACCACCCCGTCATGACCGCCCGTCGCCTCCCGCTACGCTGTGGTGTTCAGCGCAGGTGTTCAGCTAGGGCTCTCCTACACTGCGACAGCCGGGCGGACCTTCCGCCAGCTCGTTCCGCTGCTCTCCGCCAGGCCGCAGCGGCCCAGGTGGAACAGGTCAGCCATCACGTCGCGAGCGCTCAAGCCCAAAGCGGCGGCAATCTCGTCCACGCCGCGATAGGAGCGCGGGCTCAAATCATCCCAGACCCTACCCTGCCGCTCCGTCAGCTCATCCAACGCGCTGGAGGAGGCAGCCCGATCCCATTCGCTCTCGTGCTCGGTACCCAGCTCGAAACCCGCAGCGGCATCGTACTCGAGAATGTCGGCGGCCTCGGTGAGTGTTTGCGCTAGTCCATCGCGTAGCAGGCGGTTCGTGCCCACAGAGTTCGGCGAGTTAATCTGCCCCGGAACCGCCCAGAGGGTACGCCCAATCTCCATCGCGTGACGAGCCGTATTCAGAGCACCGGAACGCCAGCGCGCCTCCACCACAATGGTGTGCCGCGCCAACGCCGCAATCAGGCGGTTACGCTCCAGAAAACGCCACCGCGTGGGGGTGTTGCCCACGCTCACCTCACTCATGATGAGCCCGCGGTCAACAATCATGTTCAGAGCATCCGAGTTCTGCGCCGGGTACAGCCGATCCAGCCCACCCGCCATGAAGGCGATAGTCGGCAGATCGCTGCCCTGCTGGGTCAGCGCCGCCCGATGCGCCGCAATATCAATGCCCATCGCACCGCCAGAAATCACCGTGTACCCGCGGCGCGCCAGCTCAGCGGCGAGGTGGGTCGTCGCCTCCGTACCGTAAATGCTCGGGTCACGCGAACCGACCAGCGCCACGCTCGGGGCAGACGCCAAATCCAGCAGGTGCCGCGAATCGCCTCGGCACCACAGCCCGTACGGTCGGGCAGGCCCCAAATCGTTCAGCTGCGGCGGCCACAGCGGATCGGCAGGAGTGACCAGCCACGCCCCGCAGGTTGCCGCCATGTGCGCCTCCGCGTTCAGGGTGCGTTCCATGCGGCGGTTCCAGCGCAGGCGGCGAGTCGCGAGCGCCTTGCCGAACTTATCGCGGCTCATCTGATGCTCACCCGGCGTGTAGTAGCCATTCGCGCTGAAAAACAGGGCGGACTCCCCCTCGGCGGGCGCACCCACCGAGTACAGAAATTCGCTGAGCTGTTCATCCGGTTCGCCGTGCTCCCAGGTGTGCTCATCCGGGATGTGCCCGGTCAGCAGGTAGTGCAGGGTCAGCGGCGCGCCCAGGCTGGTGAGGGATTCGACCACGAGCTCATCGGCGGGTTCGGCGTAGCGCATCAGCTGAGCGGTGCAGCAGCGGACGTACTCGCGGCACGCAGCCTCAAGCTCCTGCGCGCTGAGCTCAGGGTTGAAGAGCGGTGCGGTAGCTACGGGAGTGGTTGCGTCTGCGATATCAGCAGATTTTTTGGCTACTGATTCAGCACCCTCTTGGTTTGCAGACTCCGGTGCCCCATCCAGGTGCACCGGGTTCAGGCAGGAGGCGAGGAACCCCGGCAACCGCGCCGCGTTATACGGGCTCGGCGAAGGCTCCTGCCCCAGCGACAGAATATGCGCCACCCTCTCACGCACCAGGGCGTGCACATCCAGTGCGCGGCCGGGCAGGCGGATCTGCAGTTCCTCCTGCACAAAATCCTCCGCCGTGCCCTCTGCAGGCATGCTCTCTTCAAACGTGCTCTCTTCTGACACATGCTCTTCCGGCGCTATTTCTCTCAGTTTCTTCTCACTCATGACGTTCTTCTCCTCTCGTGAGTGACTCAGTTTCGTGAACACTTCTTCGTTAACGCCTCGGCGCTCAAAGCGTCGGCACGCTATTTCAGCTGCCCCTGCTGCCTCAAAAAGAGCGCCACATCCAGGTGCTCCCGGCTCGGGTAGGCGGCCCCCTCCAAATCGGCGAGGGTCCAGGCGATACGCAGCACCCGGTCATAGCCGCGAGCCGTCAGCGTTCCGCGATCCACGGCGGCGTTCAGCTCGCCGGTGAGCTTCGCATCCAGACGCAGCGGGCCGCGCAAAATCTTGCCGTTCATCTCCGCATTCGTCTTCAACCCGTACGGCTCCAGGCGCTCCTTCTGAGCCTGCCGCGCCGCCATGACGCGCTCGCGAATCTGCGCTGAACTCTCATTCACCTGACCGCCCGCAAGCTCCGTGGACGACACCTTCGGAACCGTCACATTCACGTCAATGCGGTCCACCAGCGGGCCGGACAGCCGCCCAAAATAGGCGCGACGCTCACGCGGGGCACACGTGCACTCCGTACCGGTGCCAACGTTCATGCCGCAGGGGCACGGGTTCGCCGCCAGAATCAGCTGAAAACGCGCCGGGTACGTCGCCGACGCGCACGAACGATCCAGGGTCACGGTCCCGGACTCCAGGGGCTGACGGAGCGAATCGAGCACCGTGCGTTTGAACTCCGGTGCCTCGTCCAGAAAGAGCACGCCGCGGTGCGCTTTAGACACACAGCCCGGGCGGGGAATGCCGCTGCCGCCACCCAGAATCGCCGGCGCGGAGGCGCTATGATGCGGCGCCTCAAAGGGCGGCTGACGCACCAGCTCGCTCAGGTGCTCCCCCGCCGAGCAGAGGGAACGAATCGCGGTCACCTCCATCGCGGCATCGTTGTCGAGGGTCGGCAGGATGCTCGGCAGGCGCTCCGCCAGCATGGTTTTACCCGAACCGGGAGGGCCGGTCAGCAGCATGTGGTGACCACCCGCGGCGGCAATTTCCAGGGCGAAACGGCCCTGCGACTGACCGGCAACATCGCTCATATCCGAAGGAATTTCAGCCGGTTTCGCCGCCGGTGCGCTCGCCTCCGTCTGCGGGGCGGGCGGGTAGGTCAGCTTCTGACTCTCAGCCCCGAGAGCGGCAAAAACCTCAGCCAGGCAGCGGAAACCGCTCACCTGCGCGCCGGGGATGAGCGCCGCCTCCTCAGCATTTTCGGCGGGCACAATCACGCGGTGATGTCCAGCGTCCACGGCGGCTTTAACCGCCGGCAGGATGCCCGGCACGGGGCGTAGCGTTCCATCCAGTCCCAGCTCACCCAGGAAGACGCTATCGCCGCTGGGGTGCAGTTTCTTCTCCGCCTGCAGCGCCGCAACCACAATGGCTAAATCGAACGCCGAGCCGCGTTTGGGCAGGGTTGCCGGGGTCAGGTTCACGGTGAGCCGGTGCTGAGTGAGGGTGATGCCGGTGTTCTTTGCCGCGGAGCGCACACGCTCTTTCGACTCGTTGAGGGCGGTGTCCGGCAGGCCCAGCAGCACGAAGCCGGGCAGGCCCTGCGAAATGTCAGCCTCAACGTCAACGATGTGCCCGCGCAAGCCCACGAGCGCCACGGAATAGGTGCGTGCGAATCCCATTACGCCACCGCCTTCAGATGCTCGAAGGTGAAGGTTTCGCAGGTTCCGGTCACCGCAATGGCGTCGATGCGAAAGCGCGGAAAATCCAGGTTCTCGCGCAGCCTGCACCACAGAATCGCCAGCGAGCGCGTGCGGCGAGCCTTATCGCGGTCAATGGACGCAAACGGGTGCCCAAAGTCTTCGCTACTGCGGGTCTTGACCTCAATGAAAACCAGTTCGTCCTCGGGGTCGATGGCGATCAGGTCGAGTTCCCCGCGGATCTGCTCGTGTTCCAGTCCGGCGGGCGGTCGCCAATTCTTCTCCAGAATCCGGTAGCCGTTCGTCTCCAGGATGCGGGCGGTCAGTTCCTCGCCCCACCTGCCGACGCTGTGGGCGCGAGGTGGGGTTCTGCGGAGCAGGGGCCTGTTGGGTGCGCTTCGGGTTGCGGCGCGGGCTGTTATTCGGGCTGTTGTCATGGGTCTCTCCCCCGGTAGATAGCGGTAGTGCTTCTACTGTGCCCGCCGCGCGCGTGCCCGAACACGGTTAACGAAAAACTGTGGATAACCTCGGTTCCCAGAAGGAATTAGAGGTTATCCACAGCCATTTATTTGAAATTTTGGGGCATATTTTTCAAAAATGCCGCTCGGGTGCCGATTCGCCGCGTCATATTCGCGCGGGTTCATCATCTCAGTTCCACCGCCCGGCTTCATCACGGGGGTTCATCGCGCGGCTTCATCACCTAGCTCTGCCGCCCGGCAGCTCGACACCGGCGCGCTTACCCCCGGCAGCTCGGCAACCGCGCTTACCCCCGGCAAGGCGGTGAACCGGGCGTGAGCTAGGCGTTCGTAATCTAGGCGTTAAAGTCCGGCATTTCCGGCACGGTGAACTCCTGGTTGGGCAGGCGCTCCTCCACGTTCACGTCACGCACCGAGTAGGCGTGCACCTTCTTCACAAAGCGGTTGGAGCGGAACACGTCCCACACCCACACGTCGCTCATGCTCACCTCAAAGTAGAGGGTGCCGTCCTGCACGTGCGGGGTGACGTCCACCTGGTTTGCCAGGTAGAAGCGGCGGTCGGTTTCTACCGCGTAGCTAAAGAGCGACATGACGTCTTTGTATTCGCGGTAGAGCGCCATTTGGGCGTCGGTCTCGTAGTTTTCGAGGTCTTCTGCGCTCACTACTCTTCCTTTCCTGGGCTTTCTAGTACTGATTCAGCGGTAGCACGTTAGGCTTTCGCAGCCTTCGGAGGCGCGGTCTTCAGGAGTGCCACGCACCCTAGCCGCGCCCTAGTAACGCTGTGCCGCGGCGGCCTCAATCTGCTCGGCGGTCGCCGGAAGCGACCATGACAGTCGATGCTGCGGGCTGGGGCCCTGCACGCTAATCGCCTCGCGGTGAGCGGCGGATCCGTAGCCCTTGTTCTTTGCCCAGCCGTACCCCGGGTAGTGGGCATCCAGCTGGACCATCAGCTCGTCACGTTCCACCTTCGCAACCACCGATGCGGCGGCAATGGAGGCGCACTTGTAGTCGCCCTTAATGACCATGGTCACCGGCATCTGCGCGGGCTCACCCGCACCCTCCCACGCCTGGGCGAGCAGTGTGTTGTAGTGTGCCTGGGCCGGGTCCGGTGCCAGCGCGCTGAACAGGTCCTCCTGCGGAGGGGTGAACCAGTCGTGCTTACCGTCCAGCAGGGCGGCTTCGGCGCGGTATCCGCGGCGCGCCAGTTCGGCGAGCGCACGCTGGGCGGCAAGCCTCAGCGAAAGGGTCATGCCGAGCCGGTCAATATCTGCCGGTTCCACGTGCCCGACCGCCACGGCGCACCACTGGCGGATTTCGGGAACCATGGATTCGCGGCGTGCCGGTGAGAGCGCCTTGGAGTCGATCAGCCCGCCCACATCGAGGGTGGCGTCCGGGGTGAGGATTGCGACGCCCACGGTGACCGGGCCCGCCATAGAGCCGCGACCCACCTCGTCGATTCCGGCAACCGTGCGGGCGCCGGAGGCGAAGAGCTGCTGCTCGTACTCGAGGTCGGCGGCGGGCGGGGTTGCTTTCGCAGGCTTAGCTTGTGCGGGTTTCGTTGCGCTCTTCTGGGCGCTCACCATCATTCCCAAGCTCGCTTACTCGCTCGGGGTGGAGGTCGGCGCGGGTACCGAGGAGAACACTGAGCTCTGATCCTGCAGCAGACCGAAGTGATTCAGCGGCCACGCCACAAGGAATACGTTACCCTGCACGTCATCCTTGGAGATGAACGCGGTGCCGTCGCTAATGTGGTAGCGGGAGTCGGCGGAGTTGCTACGGTGGTCACCCATCACGAAGTACTTGCCGGCGGGCACGGTCACCTTGAAAGGCACCTCAGAGGGCGGGTTGCCGGGGTACAGGTACGGTTCGGTGATTTCTACACCGTTGACCTTAATCTTGCCGGTGCCGTCGCTCTCGACCACGTCACCGGGGGTGCCGATAACGCGCTTGACCAGGAAGTTCGAGGAGGTATCCGGCAGAATACCGACGAAGGACAGGCCGTCCTTGAGCAGGCTGCTGGTCTTCTGGGTGGAGGGAATCCAACCCTGAGAGTCCTTGAAAACGATCACGTCACCGCGCTTGGGCTCGCTAAAGTAGGAGCCCGCCACGTTAATGAACACGCGGTCGTTCACCTGCAGGGTCTGCTCCATGGAGCCGGAGGGAATGTAGAAGCCGCGCAGCAGGAAGGTCTTGACCAGGAACGCGATGACCAGCGCGTAGAGGATGACGGTGCCGCCCTCGCGTGCCTGCACCCAGAACCATTCGCCGAGGCGGCCTTCTTCCTGCGCCTGGGAGTAGGTCAGCTCTGCCTGTTCGGCGCGCTTTGCCTTGCGGCGTTCCTTGGGGGTCATTTCGGAGAAGTCCTTGGTGGTTTCCACGTCTGCAGCATTCTCCTTATCGGTGGCTTCTTCGCGCTCGGTATTCTTCGCGTTCTTCGCGGCGGCGCCCTCAGAAGTACCGGTGGAGGCGGCGCTCGCCTCGGCACTAGCTACCACCTCACGGGTGCTCTTGGTGTCGCTTTCGGCCCCCTCAGTAGCGCCCGTGGATGCCGCCCAAAGGGCAGCCTTCTCGGCCGCGGCCTTCTCAGCGTCCGCGTTCTCTGCCGCAGCCTTTTCGGCGGCGAGGCGCGCAAAGTATTCTTCCATTTCGCGGCGCTCACGGCGGCTTTGAGGCTGGTATCCCTCGGGGAAGGGGCTGGTGTTCGCAGTGTTCTTATCGTCTGCCATGCTGGAGTGAGCCTTTCGTTTGAGAGATACCTAGCTCGAGTGAAACGGTACCTAGCTATTGTATCGAGAGTGCTTGCGCTCTTGGGCTTTTATTTTCTGAGAGCGGCAAGGTTCTCAGAATATGCAAAAACCGCTCCTTGCCCGCGCAATGCGGTTGGGGAGCGGTTTGCAACAGAATTCTGTATCTATAAAGATTAGAACTCGCGCTTCTCGCGGATACGAGCAGCCTTACCGTGGCGGTCGCGCATGTAGTACAGCTTTGCACGACGGACGTCACCGCGGGTCACAACCTCAATCTTCTCGATGGAGGGAGAGTGAACGGGGAAGGTACGCTCAACACCAACGCCGAAGGAAACCTTGCGGACGGTGAAGGTCTCGCGAACGCCTGCACCCTGGCGGCCAACGACGAAGCCCTTGAAGACCTGGATACGGTGGTTCTTACCTTCAACGATCTTAACGTGAACGTTCAGGGTGTCACCGGGGCCGAATGCGGGGATGTCGTCACGGAGGGACTTCTTGTCGAGGAAGTCAAGAGTCTGCATAGTTGTAGATCTCCAGAGTCATCTGCCGCAGGTCAAATAGACTCAGATTGCTCTGCCCCACTGCGGGACAGAAAACCTCATGCTTCGGACAGGATTGGTGCCCGAAGGTTGACATCGTTGGTCGCTCTCCCCCCTGCGGCAGGGGCGTGCCCGATGTCAACACAATGCTCCATTATCCCAATGCACCCGCGTTTATGCAAGCATCCGGGAGCACTTTTAGAAGGGGGGTTCGTCACTCTGCGCTCCCCCGTTCTGCGCTGCAGCACTCTGCGCGGTCACGCCCGGCGCCTCCGCGTTCTGCTGGGGTGCGTGCGGCGGAGCGTACTGAGGCGCCTCCTGCTGAGGTGCGCCCTGCAGGTCGTTGACCGCGCGCTTCTCCACGGTGCGGGCGAAGGTGCTCGTACCGTAGTTCAGGTCGTGGCCGATGCCGAGGGCATCCACTTCTACCGTGGTGCCCTGCGTGCCGTCTTCGCGGTTCCAGCGGCTAATGCGCTGGCGGCCGCTCACGACCAGCGGCTGTCCCTTCTCAATGGAGGTCGCGATGTTCTGCGCGAGGCGGCGGTAGGCTTTCACGGTGTACCAGTTGGTGGCGCCTTCCTTCCAGGTGCCGGTGGCGTCCTGCCAGCGCGGGGTGCTGGCGAGGCGAAAGTTCACGACGGGCACCCCGTTGGGCAGGGTGCTCAGTGCCGGGTCGGAGGCGGTGAATCCGCGGATCAGGATGGTGTCGCTCATGGTTTCTCCTTAGAAACTAGTGGATGGGTTCCTCCACCCTGCCAGGGCTGAGCCGACGCTGCATCCGGCGGTTACCGCTTCTGTGGATAACCTCGCGTTTTGCGGTTTTGAGTACCGCCTGTGGATAGAGTTTTTGAACTTTTCGCCCCGTTTTTTCAAAATTTGCCCGCAGGAAACACACTCCCTGCAGAAATATGACAGCTACTCCCCCGCCCTCATCACGCCCGCACCCTCAAAGCTGCCTCCACAAAACCCCACCCCATCCGGCATCGTGATAGGTATCTCAGCGTCGAGGCGGCTATTTTTGCCCTCAAGTTCACTATTTCAGCCCCGCGCACTCTATCCTTGATGATGCGGTGCACTCAGCCGCATCCCGTCTACCCGCCTTGGAGAATCCGTGAGCAAAAAGCCCGCGAACAACAACCTGCCTTCTTTGCAGGAACTTCAGCAGCTGCAGCGCAACCTGCCCAAGCTGCCCGATTCGATGGACCCGCAGAAGAAGCGCCTCATTTACGGTCTGCTCGCTGTGTTTGCCGTGATCGTGCTGATTATTGGCCTGGTCTACGTGAGCAAGAACGGTGTGGACGGCCTGCTCGGTTCGGATACGACGACCTCCGCCACCGATGAGGAAGAATCCAACGTTCCCACGGAAACCCTCGACGAGGTCAAGAACCCCTACAAGGCGGTTGATCCCGCGACCGCGCTCGCACCGGATCTGGCGACCGCGAAGAGCGAGCTGGCGTCCCTGCAGGTGAAGGAACGCGCGTCGAAGAATGGCTACTCCCGTGAACAGTTCGGTCCCGCCTGGGATGACGTTGACGGCAACAAGTGCAACACTCGCGACGACATTCTGCGCCGCGACCTGACCAATGTTCGTTTTAAGGCGAAGACCCACGCATGCACCGTAATCAGCGGCACCCTGAATGACCCGTACACCGGCAAGACCATCGAGTTCAAGCGCGGCAAGAAGACCTCCTCGGCAGTGCAGATTGACCACGTGGTGGCCCTTTCGAACGCATGGCAGACCGGCGCGCAGGATCTGACCGCAGAGCAGCGCCGCCAGCTGGCGAACGACCCGGAGAACCTGCTGGCTGCAGACGGCCCGGCAAACCAGCAGAAGTCCGATGCGGACGCCGCCGACTGGCTGCCGAGCAACACCGCTTACCGCTGCACTTACGTGGCACGCCAGGTGCACGTGAAGGCGAAGTACAAGCTGTGGGTGACCCCGGACGAGAAGAAGGTTATGGAGCGTGTCCTCAACTCCTGCAAGGACACGAACCCTACCAAGAAATAGTCCCGGCCAAGAAATAGCTTCAACTAAGAAATAGCTTCCGGGAACCTCTCGGCGCACCAACGTAAAAGCATAAAGAAAACCGCCCCGCACCCTAAGTTTTGGGTGCGGGGCGGTTTTTCTATGCGGCGCCCCAGGAGGGAATCGAACCCCCGACCAAGAGATTAGAAGGCTCCTGCTCTATCCTCTGAGCTACTGAGGCCTTCCTCTAGGGTACATGAGAATTTATGCTTCTCATGCACAGCACGTCTCAGGTAGGGGCTACCCCGCCGGGTGTTCGCACTGGGAGTTCATACTAGGAGCCTGCCTTGGCGGCTTCCCGTTCTGCCTTCTTCACCTCGCGGCGGCGTGCACGGCGGCTTGACGCGCCGGGGAACAGCTGCCACCACAGGCGGATGGTGGTGCGGCGAATCTGCGTGGGGTGCAGGCTCACGTACACCAGGCGGCGGGTTGCCGGGTCGAGGGCGACCAGGTAGATGATGTAGCCCAGGCAGATGACCGTCGCGATGAGTCGGCCCATATCCTGGTTGAAATCGCGCAGGTAGGGCGACACGTTCAGCTGGTCGCTCACACCGTACGCCATGAAGAACAGCGTGGTGATGAAGTACCACATGAGCTGGAAGTGCGAGCGCAGGCCGGTTGCGGCGAGCATCGGGATTGCCCAGAGCAGGTACCAGGGCTGAATCATGGGGCTACACAGGAGCATGAACAGGATTGCGAGGCCGGCGTGGCGCACGATGTTGCGGTCGCGTCCGACGAATGCCATTGCCATAGCGCCGAGCATGCCGATGCCCTTGGCGACGGTCTCGATGAGCTTGCGGATCACGTCGAAGGCGTCGCCCTGAACGAACAGGGAGGCGGCGCCGATAACCAGGCCGAAGGGGGTGTACCAGATGTACTGGCCGCCGGTGGTGGACAGTGCCTTGATCCAGCCGAATTCCAGTCCGGTTGCCCAGCCCATGAGCGCCATTTCGGCGAGCAGCAGCATGCCGGAGAGCGCCCAGAAGATGAACTTGCGCGGCCAGGAGGCATTCTTACCCGCCCAGAGCAGACCCACGAAGGGCAGCACCACGAGGGCGAGCGGCTTGACGGCAACGCCGAGGGCTACGAAGGTCACGCCGAGCGGGCCGCCCCACCAGGTGTCGCGGTAGCGCTTGGCGTAGTAGAGGCCGCCGAGCATGAACATGGTCATGAGCGAGTCGTTGTGGCCGCTGGCGATAAACGATGCGATGAACAGCGGGTTCGGGCCAATCTGCCAGAGGGCGCGGACCTGGTTGAAGCCGTGCGCCTGGGCGAGTTTTGCCACGTAGAAGAGGATGCCGATGACTGCGAGCACGGAGAGCAGGCGGAAGTAGAAGAGGGAGAGGTCGATGTTCTCCCCCGCCAGGCGCACAATCCACTCTTCGAGTTTGAGGGAGACCGGTCCGTACGGGGGCGGGGATTCCGCCCACATGGGGTCCGCACCGTTCTGCATGAAGTTAGAGATTTCGGAGACACCGTGCTTGTACGGGTTGAGGCCGTGCGCCATGACCATGCCCTGGCCGTAGTAGGAGAACATGTCGCGGCTGTAGATGGTGAAGGCGAAGACCTGCGGCAGGGACCAGCTGGTGATGACGGCAATCATCCAACGCATGGTGTTGGGCTCGTCCCAGTCGCCCATTTTCTGGTAGATGCGCAGCCATTCGCGGCACATGAGCATGGCGCCGAGGGCGAGCATGATAATGCCAGTGATGACCCATGCGGCTTCGAATCGGATGGCGCGGATAATGTCGTAGCGCCAGAAGCTGGAGCTGTCGGCAAGCCAGCCGACGGCGTAGGAGCCGAGGGTGACCATGATGGAGCCGATGGTGCCGATAATCAGCGTGCGCAGACGGTGATTATTGACGTAATCCAGGAGTTTGGGTGAGAGGGGTACGTCGTGTGCGCCGGGTGTGGTGAGCCGGTGTGCTAGCTCCTTTGGTGCGCGCATAACTCCCTTTCTGTCTGCATCGTCGTTCTGGTTTTTATCATACCGGAGCCCTTGGTTGCACTTGTGAGAATCGCTGTGGCGACGACGCCCGTGGACGCACCGGAGGGCACGCAGACCGGTGCGATTCTCCCCTGCCTCCGCCGTTTGCGCATCCTCTCGTACCCTATATATGCCCTGATGCGCCCTTTTGTGACGTGCTGCCCGCCGGGCCGGCAGCGTTTGGGGGTAGAGTGGGAGGGTGAGTATTTCTAGTGAACGTATTGTATGGATTGACTGCGAGATGACCGGCCTGGACGTGGAGAATGACGCTCTCGTCGAGGTGGGTGTTCTGGTCACGGATGCCGATTTGAACATTCTGGGTTCTGGCGTTGAGTTCGTCATTAAGCCCGGTGATGAGTCTCCTGCCGGTGCGCTGGAGAATATGAATGATTTTGTGCGTTCGATGCATGAGGCATCGGGTCTGCTACCCGATATTGAGCACGGCGTGTCGATGGATTACGCGCAGGAGCAGGTGCTTCGCTACATCAAGAAGTATGTTCCGGTGGCGGGCAAGGCGCAGCTGGGCGGCAACTCGGTGGGCATGGATAAGCGCTTCTTGGAGCGTTACATGCCCGAGGTCATGGCGCACCTTCACTACCGTGTGATTGATGTGTCGACCATTAAGGAGCTGGCGGCGCGCTGGTACCCGGCGGCTCGTCACAGTGCCCCGGCGAAGACCGGTAACCACCGCGCACTGGGTGATATCAAGGACTCGATTGATGAGTTGAAGTATTACCGCCGCGCTATTTTTGTGTCGCAGGGCCCTGATGCGATTGCTTCAGCGCAGATTGCGCGTGAGGTGGAGGCTGAGCGTGCCGCACGCGAGGCGGCTGAGGCATCCGAGGCGTAAGCAAGGCATGTAACGAGCATCACGGCTTTTCAACTTGGCAGGTTTCTGAATCTCCTGTACAGTAGTATCCGTTGCATATCGCAAGGGAAACCAAGCGAAGCACATGGTGGTCGTAGCTCAGTTGGCAGAGCGCCTGGTTGTGGTCCAGGAGGTCGCGGGTTCAACCCCCGTCGATCACCCCGATGGAAAGGGTCGTTATGGTTATCCGTAACGGCCCTTTCGCTTTACCCCCTGTTCGGTTTACCTGTACACGGTTCACCCGCACACGGCGTACCGGAACAGAGCTTCTACACCCGCACGTTAAACCAGCGAGCGGGAACAGGGTGCGCCCCGCGCATCTTCACACGGCAAGCACACCCGGCAAGTTCCCGTTCAACACAAGCAAAGGATAATTCCGTGGCTATTCGCCCCATCGTTATTCACGGCAACCCCGTTCTGCACCGCCCCGCGGCACCCGTCACCGAGTTTAATGATGAGCTCAAGGAGCTCGTGGCTGACATGTACGAGACCATGGACGCATCCAACGGTGTGGGCCTGGCAGCACCGCAGATTGGTGTGGGCCTGCGCATCTTCACCTACAAGATGGAGAATGAGGACGGCGTTCCCCCGCGCGGCTGCATCATCAACCCGGTACTGACCCTGGGCAAGATTTCTACCGCCGACCCGGACCCCTACGAGGAGGAAGAGGGCTGCCTGTCCTTCCCCGGTTACGGTTTCCCCCTCAAGCGCGCCGAGTGGGTGACCGTGAACGGTCTTGACGAGCACGGCAACCCCGTCCAGTTTGAGGCGACCGGCTGGTTCGCACGCTGCATGCAGCACGAAACCGACCACCTGGACGGCAAGCTGTACGTGAACCGCCTGAATAAGAAGTGGACCAGCAAGATGAAGAAGGTCGTGAAGAAGGAAGGCTGGACCGTCGACGGTAACTCGTGGATGCCCGGCGTGGATCCGGATCCGTTCGGCCACTAATCAGCTCTTCTGAAGGTCATACCGACCTTTCGAGAAGTTTAAAACGAAGACCGCGAATGCACTCTCAAGCGCATTCGCGGTCTTCGTTTTCTATCAGCCGATGATGTTTTTCATCAGCCGACTGTAGCGTGAAACGGGTCATCCTATGAGCCGGGTTCTGTCTAAAACGCCACCCGAAGGGGCGTTTCGAGGCAATCATCTATCTAGAACGTACGTTGCCGCACGTCTCAAGCAGCCTACCCGAATACGCACCCCACCTCCGTGAAGGAAGCTGACGGGGATCGGGCGCACTACCCTACCATGGCGTATTCTGTTTGACCTTGCTCCGAATGGGGTTTACCTAGCCGGGCACGTCACCGCGCCCGCTGGTGGTCTCTTACACCACCCTTTCACCCTTACCGCGGCGAACCGCGGCGGTTTACTTTCTGTGGCACTGGCCTGCGGGTTACCCCGAGTGGATGTTATCCACCATCCTGTGCTGTGGAGCCCGGACTTTCCTCGAAGCACGTGTGCCTCGCGATTGCCCGGACGGCCCGCTTCACCCAACCCATTATACGCACACCCCCGGCGGTGACTATTTCCGCAGGTTCTCTCACAACTACACTGGACCTCACGTACGCTGGGCCTCGCGGGTACACTGGAGAGATGCTGATTCTTCTTCCCCCCTCCGAAGGTAAAACTCCCGCCCCCGCAGGCAACGCACCCGTCTGCTTTGCTGATCTTTCATTCCCCGAACTGACCGTCGAGCGTGAGAGCGTCCTGGAGGAGCTGGCGGCTGTCAGCTCGGGACCCGACGCCTTGGCGGAGCTCAAGGTGGGTGCATCCCTCGAAGCAGAGGTGGAACGCAATACGCGCCTACTGACCGAACCGGCGCAGCCCGCGATTCGCACCTACACTGGTGTGCTGTTCGAGGCACTGGATTATGCGAGCTTCTCCCCCGCCGAACGCGATGCCGCGCACTGGTCGCTACTGATCTCTTCGGCGCTGTGGGGTATTCTGCGCCCCGAGGACGCGATCCCCGCCTACCGCCTGTCGATGGGTGTGAAGCTGGGTTCAGTGGGTGCACTCGCCTCCTTCTGGAAGGGCGCGCTAGGTACCGCCTTGGAGGCCACCGCGAAGGACCAGCTGATTCTGGATTGCCGTTCTGCCGCCTACGCAAAGTCGTGGGTGACTCCCCCGTCGCAGACTCTGGCGGTTCGTGTGGAGCGTGTGGCGGCTGATGGGTCGCGCAAGGTCGTCTCGCACATGGCGAAGCATTACCGCGGCCTATTTGCGCGCTACCTGATTCAGTCGGGTTTGGCGGCTCGCCCTATTGACGGCTCGACGGCGGGTATTGCCGAATTTTTGGAGGCGGTCAGCGCGGACTGGTCGGTGGAGTGCACTCTGCCGACGGCGCGAAAGGTGGGCGTTTTGACGCTGCTGGTGCATGAGCAGTAGGTCGCCCAACTATTTTTTTCGCCTATTTTTTGCATCATATTGAAAATTTTTTAACTATTTTTCTAGGGGCTTAAACCCGTATCGTCCCCTGTAAAACCACATTTCCCCACATTTCAGGGGTTGCCTTCAATGAGTAGAGAAGGCGGTTAGTGTCCAACTATCCGCCTTCTTTTTGCGAGTAAAAATGTTTATAGTGTTAAACGGCTCGCCATTGGTGGCGGGTATTTCACTCACAAACACTCATATTCCCAACTCAGCACACACGAAGCACGACATGCCATCTACGTGCAGCAAACTCTCAGAGGCTTAACCAACGGTTATTAGTTTGCTAGCGTAGAAGTGAACACTCAGAAACACGTCGATGGGACAATATCATGTCTATTTTTTCCTCTCGTCGCGCCCTTTTTAAGGGTGCGGCAGCACTAACAGTCGCTGGCGCTTTGGGTGCGCACCACGCCGGCGAGCAGAGCGCCCAGGCTGCCACCTTGGACGTTAAGACCACCCCGCTGACGTTCAAGGTTACTGAGGCGTCATTTGATATTAGCGGCTTCAACCTCAGCTACGAGATTACCGGTCTGCAGGCTGTGCTTGATACCGGCCTGTACACCCCGTACATTGAGGCCGGCTACTACACCAAGGAGAAGGGCTTCAGGCAGTTCTATTTCTTCTCTCTTGAGCCGAAGAAGCGCATCGAGAATGATGTCTACATTAGGCACCACATCATTAATCGTGATATCACCGGCGGCCCGAATGCAAACTATGGTATTCGCCTGTCTCTTCGTCCGCGCCGTGAGCAGTACACCATTCTGCGCACTCTTGAAGTTCGCCCCACGATTGACACTGAGTTCGCGTGGGCACCGTTCATTGTGGACATTGATATGGATGGCGAGTACGCTCCCGATATCTACAGGTCATGTAAGGCGAAGGTTCTGCTGCTCGATAAGAACCGTTGTTTCCACCCCCAGCGTGCGGTGACCCGCGGCGACCTGATGGATGCTATCTACCGAAGCGCCCGCTCGCCGAAGGTGAAGCTTCCTGCGCGTTCTCCCTTCCCGGATTTGTCTCCGAAGGATGAGCGTTACGCGGCGTACATTTGGGCGTATCAGAATGGGCTGACTTCCGGCTGGTCTGACGGTAAGATGCACCCGGAGGCGGTGGCTAGCCGCGCTACGATGGCTGCGTTCTTCTACCGTTACAAGCATCTTCCCTCCTCTACCGGTACCCGCTGGTACAATCCGACCACCCCTGCCGATATGAAGCCTGGTTCCCCGTTCTTCGTGGAGTGCTCGTGGCTGCACTCGTCGGTGAATATTGATACGAGCTATTACTATAAGAGCAAGGATTTCCGTCCGACCAAGATTGCTACCCGCGAGGAGCTGGCTCGTGTCCTGTCAATGCTCGACATGCTTGACACCATCCCCAATAGCCCTTATCTCGATGATTAGGATTTGGCAGGCGCCGTGAACCGGACGGTTGACCCTACACGTTTTAGCGTGGGTTGACTTCTGAGAACAGCAACTGAAGATAGCGGCTATAGAAGGGGCGGTGAGAGTTTTTCTCTCACCGCCCCTTTTTTGTGTACCCGTTTTTGTGTGCCCGTTTTCTGATGCTGGCGCTGCTGGGTGCCGTTTTTAGCGCTGGTTTTGTTTACAGTTTTGTTTCTCTGTTGTGTAGTTTTTTGGGGCCGTGCTTTGTATAAAACCGAGGGCGTAATTTTCGAATTTTTTGTCTTATAACTCTCATTGGAATGTTTTTCTCGTGTTTTCGTTGAATGTCTAAGACACGGGTTGGTAGGCTGAAATTGCACTTCAACATGCCGCCGCTACGGGTCCTCTACTATGTGGATTCGGTGCGGGTTCGGTGCGGTGGGCTGTCACTCATTGATCCTCTCAACTTCTTTTCTCATTCGCCCTCTTTCATGTAGAAAATTCAGATTGGATAATGATGTCCTCTTTCTTTAAGCCTGTTCGTGGCACGCACCGAAGGGTTGCGGGTGCTTCCCTGGCGTTGGGTTTGTCTCCGCTGTTGGCTTTGACGCCGGTGGCGGCTCAGCCGGCGCCCGCCTCCCCCGCGCAGAACGCGCCCGTACAGAACACTCCCGCACAGAACGCGCCTGCCCAGAACAAACCTGCACAGGGTGATCAGCAGGATGCTTCCCTGCCGACCCTGCGCGTGTCCAGCGGTTCCCTCGACATTCTTCACGGCGGTACCGTGCACGTGGAGGGTACCGGGCTGAGCCCCGAGTTCTTGGCGCATCATGAGCTGCGTAGCCTCACGATTGCACCGAAGGGCTCTTCAACCTACGCCAACCCCTACCAGAAGGTTGATCACCGCGGCCTTGTCTTTGACGCTCCGAAACCGGCTGCTGACGGCAGTTTCAGCGCTGACCTGACGGTTCCGGCGAATAGCCTGCCGGCAAACCTGGAGTACGAGGTTATTCTGACCTACCGTCCCGTCGATGATGCGCACCCCTATGCGTGGAACACTGAGGACCGCGTCCGTACGGCGCTACCGGTGGAGTTCAACCTCCCGAAGGCTGTCCTTCCCTCCATCACCTATGATGTTTCGGCTATTTCTGAGGAGCAGATTGCTTCCGGTCAGCCGATTGAGGTGACGCTGACGGGTACCGGTTTTCAGGATGTCAGCTCCGTGAAGTTCACCCTGTCCGAGCATGATGAGCAGGGAAAGGTCACGAACGATAATTTGGCTTCGCTTGGTGAGCTGAAGGCACCGGATACGGAAGAGAATCAGCGCATTTTCAAGGGCCTGATTCCTAACGGCTATTTCCAGAAGAAGGTCACTATCCCTGCGGGAGTTCTAAAGTCCGGTAAGGGGTATTCCTTGGGTGTTTCCGGTGTAGAAACCCACGGGTGGAATAAGCTGTCGCGTAAGTTCCCATTCGTGCCTGTGGGCAATAACCCCGCACACATGGCGTATCAGGATAATTCGTTCAGGAATACCCTGCCGAAGGTATCTGTTGCTGCGCAGAATTTTGATCCCGGTCAGGACCGCGTCTATAAGGTGACTATTTCTAATATTTCCCCCGAGGTTGATCTGGGGTACTACCTTGACTCTGTGGCGATTTATAACGCTACCTCTGGTGAGCAGGCACCTTTTGCGAGGAATGATGTAGCGGGCCAATACGATAAGCAGGATGAGCTGGTAACCCGCAACGCTGACGGCACTCTGACGGTGGAGGTTGAGTATAAGGTTCACGGTGATTCCTCCTATAGGCCTTCTTCTCGCGGTTCAATGGCTGAAGTGCGTGCGGTGTTCTCGGACTCTAAGTATTCGTACGGTAGCCATAAGTTCACGGTGAGCGCCCAGCTTCCGATGGCGCCTCCTGCCGCTGATGCTGTTGATTGGGAGAACCCGGCGAATGTTAAGTTGAAGGTCGATTCGGGCACCCTCAATATTTCTCAGGGCGGCACGGTGTCGGTGACGACTTCCCCGTTGAGCG
>ERZ773011.81-NODE-81-length-23890-cov-14.6453_pt1 | contig 23890 bp, 19 predicted proteins | sample MGYA00580662_ERZ773011 | MGnify/ENA primary metagenome ERZ773011 (study PRJEB29015, sample SAMEA2738118) | human oral metagenome | biome: human oral; feature: human-associated habitat; material: saliva | place: China | collected 2169 ... | reverse complement strand
CTCAGTCTGCAGACAGCACAAAGGGACGGTATTATCCTCGCTCGGATAATACCGTCCCATTTTTGTATGCGTTTAGCTCTGCTGCGCCAGGTAGTTCAGCAGCGTAGCGGTCAGCTCCGGGTCATGCGCCAGCGCCGTACCGTTCAGATGAGTCACCGGCGCAATCAGACGCACCGACGACGCCAACCACACGCCGTCCGACTCGAACAAATCCTGCGGGTAGAGCGGGCCGAAACCCAGCTCCCAACCAGCCTGGCGTGCCGCCTCGAACACCGCACCCTGCGTGGTGCCGGGAAGGATGCCGTGGCTCGGCTCGGGCGTGTACAGCACCTTCTTGCCGTCCTCAATCTTGGCGACCAGCACCGAAGAGGTGGCACCCTCCAGCACGCGACGCTCATCGGTGATGAAGATAGCGTCGTCCGCGCCGCGCTCCTGCACATACCGCAGAACCGCCATGTTCACCGCGTAAGAGAGGGTCTTCGCACCCGCCAGCAGCCACGGGTAGGCGCTGTTATCCATCGGCTCATGGCCGCGCGGCAACAGCATCGCCTTCACGCCCTCGGTGCGGCGCTTCACGATAGAGGCAGGCACCGGCGACGCCATAATCAGCGTGTACGGGCCCGGCTGCATGGAAGTCACCGCCTGGGTGGGGCCGCGCGAAATAATAATCTTCACGATGTGCTCTTCACCCAGCGCAGTCTCGGCACCGGCGGTCGCCTCACGCATGAGACGCTCCACCGCCGAACGCAGGATCTCCGGTTCCGGGTCGGGTAGGTCCAGCATGCGCGCCGAGGATTCGAGGCGGGACAGGTGCATGCCGAGCTTACGCACGCGACGGTTGACGGACAGCATGGTCTCGAAGACGCCGTCGCCGCGGGTGAAGCCCTGATCATCAACGCTGATGAGGGGCACGGACGGGTCAACGAAGATGCCCTGCGGGTTCTGTTCGTTCAGAAGAATTACGGTACTAGACATAGTTTTATTGTACGTTCGCATCCCTAACCGGCGAGGGAAGATACGCAGAAGGGACGGTGTTATCCACGCTCCTACAGGGGCACCCGTCCTCGCTTCGCTTCGGACACCCTGATGTCGCTTACGGATAACACCGCCCCTCCTGGGCATGCGTACAGATATGTACTTGTGAACGGCTAGTGGCCCGCCGCCGGAGCTTTGTGGCTCTCGCCGTCCGCCGAGTAGTCCGAATCCTTACGCGGCGTCGTCCACAGCACCAGCGCCGTCAGGACCGCGAAACCCAGAATGGAGAAGCCCATCGGCAGGTACTCATGCTCACCAGCAATCGACACCAGCGGCGCCGCCAACGCACCCAACATTGCCTGAACCGTACCCATCACCGCCGACGCACTACCCGCCATATGGCGCGCCTCGTTCAACGCCAACGCCGAAGCATTACCAAAAATCAGACCGCACGAACAGGTCAGCAGGAACAGCAGAACCAGCGTCGGCACCAGCGAAATACCGACCAGGAAGCTGACCGTCAGCAGCGAAGACACCACAAGCAGGCTCACCACGCCGACGTTCACAATGCGGCGCTGCGCCACACGACCAACCAGCTTCGTCGCAATCGCACTGAACAGCACAATACCGAACGAATTCACACCGAACACGATCGTGAACTCAGTCTCGGACAAGCCCAGAATCTTCTGCAACACAAACGTCGAACCGGAAATGTACGAGAACAGCGCACCAAATGCGAAGCACATCGTCAGCATGAAACCCAGGTAGCGGCGAATCTTGAAGACCTTCGGCAGTTCAGAGTAGACGCTCAGGGCGGTGCCGGTGTATCGCTTCTCAGCGGGCAGGGTCTCCTTAATCACGAAGACCACACCGAGCATCATGACCGCGGTAATCACGCTGAGCACGTGGAAAATATCGCGCCAGTTACCCCACGACAGCACCCAACCGCCAAACAGCGGCGCAAGCACCGGCGCGAAACCGTTAATCATCATCATGACGCCCATGAGCTTAGCGGTCCCCAGGCCCTCAGTCGTATCAGCCACCATGGAACGCGCCAGCACCGCACCAATCGAACCGGTGAAACCCATCAAGAAACGCGCAAAAATCAGCAGCTCAATATTCGGCGCGAAACCACACGCCACCGTCGCAATAAAGCAAACCACCGCACCGATCAGCAGCGGCTTGCGGCGGCCCGTCTTATCCGACAGCGGACCCACGACCAGCTGGCCGAGCGCCATACCCACCATGAACGAGCTCAAGGTCAGCGACGCGTTCGTGCTGGTGGTGTTCAGGTTCTCAGCGACCGCGGGCAGCGCCGCCAGGTACATGTCCGTAGCCAGCGGTGCGATAGCGGTCAACAACGCCAAAACAACAATGAAAAGGGGCGATAGCCCGAAGGAGGTCTTAATCGACTTCGAAGACATTAGCCTTAGTTTTTCTTTCTGCGTGATGCGCATGCAACGGCGCCTGCGGCTCTACACAACGTGGATGCGGTGGCACCGCCCCTGGGAATGAGCTTGCGCAGGCTAGAAGCACAACTTTTCCACGGTAGCAGAATCGGGCGTGGCTTCGTAAGTTAAATGTTTGACATTTTTTCGATTCGGGAGGGATGCTCCGCTTAGTTCCTTCGTGCTTAGTCGGCTTGCTAGTTGGCTTGGAAGGCGGCGCTCGCCCTCGTTCCTACAGGGGTAGGTGAGCGAGGGTGCGCCACATATTTCCTCCGCGCCTACGCAGGGGCACCCGTCGCACAGACGCTCCGCTTAGTTCCTTTGTGCTTGGTTGGCTTACTAGTTGGCTTGGAAGGCAGCGTTCGCCCTCGTTCCTACAGGGGACCCGCCCTCGCAGAGCTCGGGCACCCTGATGTCACTACGGGCGATGCCGCCTGCCTGCGCAGGTACAGCAATGTACAGCAAAGGGACGGTGTTATCCACGCTCCGTTGGAGAGATAACACCGCCCCTTGAACGGTTTTAGTCTGCCGCTCAGCGCCCCAGCACTGAAGAGATATTTGAGAAATATTCTTGAGAAGCATTGCTCGGTCCAACCGCATAACTTACGCTGGTCATACCACGCGGTACGACCGGAGGGAGCACCTCAGATGCGCAACCACTACTACAAATATTTGCTATGCATCCTGCTGCTCATAGCTTGCGTCTTACTCGTAACCTTTGCCGTGCTTTCCCATAACAACCCGGGTAACGGCACAGACGGCACAGCCTCCACTCACGCGCCGGAGAACACCTCAACCTACTGGGATAAAGACCGCATGGAATCCGCCAGCCCGGCTCCCATGCCTCAATAAAACAGCGCCTGAATAAAACAGCCTCTAAATAGCCGTAGGGTCCAATGCTTCGAGAAACACCAAGCATTGGGCCCTACTGTCTTATAGGCGGCCGCTACTGTGCCGCGCTGTCGTAGATGAAGTCCACGGTCGCGTAGTCTTCCGGGATTTCGGCGAGTAGCGCCTCCTCCTGTGCCGCCCAGCGCTCCCAGTGCGGGCGGAACGTGTCACCGTCACGAGACATGGCGCGTTCGTAACGCACCTCGTCCGGGGCGGTGGCGAGAATACGCACCTCGCAGGCGCCCGCAATCGCGCCGACACCCTCACAGATAATGACCTGCGTAGCCGCCGGGTCGACGGTGCGCACCTCACCGGGGGCGCCCGCCTCCCAATCCCAGGGGGTGTAGGTTCCGGCAATACCCTCGGTCAGCTGCACGGAGAGCGCGTCCCACGCCTCCACGCCGTCGAAGAGGCCGTCCCAGCCGGGGTAGAAGTCGTCCAGGTGCAGCACGTGCACGCTGTGCCCGGCGGCGGTGAGCTCCCGCTCAAGCTGCGCGGCGAGGCTGGTTTTGCCGGTGCCGCTGCGGCCGTCAATGCCGATAATCAGCGGGATCTGCGCGAAGTCGGCGAGGAACTGCTCACGGAATTCGGTGAATTCGGCGGTGTCCATGTCGAAGTCGTTGCCGATGCCGTGCTCCAGGCGCAGCATGTCTTTGCAGAGCTCCAGGATTTCGGCGGTGCCGGTGACGCGGCGGTTCTGGTTCAGGGGAATACGCTGACTCACTGCGCGTCGCCTTCCTGCTTGAGGTGGTTGATGAGGCCGCGTGCGGCGGCGTCAATGAGGTCGGTAGTGTACACGAAGTCGCGTTCGCTACCGTACCAGGGGTCGTAGATGCCGAGCTGGTCCAGGTGGGTGGTGGTGACCTTCGGGTCGAAGCTGCGCATCATACGGATCTTGGCTTTGTCCTCGTCGTTGCGGGCGAGGGCTTTGAGGCGCAGGTAGTGGGGTGCGTCCATGGCGAGGATGAGGTCGTTGCGGTCGAAGTCCTCGACGGTGAAGACGCTGGCGCGGTGCGCGGACGAGTCGACACCGCGGGCGGTGAGCTGCGCGGCGGCGCGCGGGTCGATGCGGTTGCCTTCTTCTTCGTTGCTGATGCCGCTGGAGGTGACGATGACGGGCACGCCGGCTTCTTGGGCGTGCTGGCGGATGAGGTATTCGCCGACGGGGGAGCGGCAGATGTTGCCGGTGCAGACAGTCATGATTCGGTACATGGTTCTAGTGTATCGGTGGGGTAGAGGGTGGTTGAGCGTGGTGGGTGATTGGGAGGGCTTTGCGGGTGGCGACGTGACGGGCGGCTGCGCTCGCCGGGGGTGCTGCCGCCGGGGCTGTCGCTACCAGAACCGGGCGCGAAAAGGCCCCGCCGACGAGGGGCCGGCGGGGCCTTCTGCGAATTATGGAAGCTACGTTTTTATCTTCTTGAATATTCTTTTTATAGTACAAGTAGACTTTTTAGAAAGTTTTGCTGGATTGCTTGTGCGAGAATATTCCTGATTTGTGTTGTCCCATGATTCTGGGTCAAAAACTTTAGACTCAATTGGGATTTCAAATTTCTTTTTTCCAAGCTGAGCATTTCCGATAATAATTGGGTGTGGACTATTGTCAGAAATGCTAAAATCGTAATATTTTTGATTTACATTGCATGAGAAGAGGGCATGATTTGACAGTTTGCCCATAGAGAGCCCAAATGTAGGTGACTCGGTTCGAAACTCCGCTTCTCTAAAATCTGTAGGGCCCATAAAAATCGTTGAGTTAAATTTTGATTTTTTTGTAAACCGTGTTCCATAAAAAGATGCAGCTTCTTCGAATCGTGCCCCGATAAAGTCGGCATCTCCTGAAAAATATGCACCTCTGAATGTAGCGTTTTCCATGAAGTGGGCCGCTGTGAAAAGCACTTTTTCTGCAAATCCTGAATAGGTGAAGTCAGCATCACCGTAAAATATTGCCGCCGTAAAGTTACAGTTCTCGAAAGTTAGGTTATTTAATGGGTAAAAAATTTTTGATTTGGTAAGATTGAAGTCAAATGAGCTCCAGGGGCCAAGGTGTTTTAATCCATTTTTGTCAATTTTAGTGAAACGCTTGCTCATTTCTGTAAAAATAACCCTACGTGCTTCTTGTTCCTCTAAGAATTTTATTCTATCCTCGGCGAAATTATCTTTGGTGCAATTTTTGTTATAAATCTGAATTTTCTCGTCGTTAATGCTTTTCGATTCGAAAAGGTTCCTGTGTAAAGATAGGGGGAAAGGTGATCGGATATAAGCGCAGAGGTTGTTTATAATAAATTGCCCCTCTTTGTGCTGACTTTCTTTATCTAGGGATGGGTCAGAAATCCATTCATCAGCTAGGCCAGTAAGTGTGTAAATGCCACCTAAACGGACTGCTAATTTATCGTTAGCGAGCTGCTCAATAGCCTTGGCGTAGCGACTGCGGCGCTCTGCGTGAATCTGCCGAATTCGTTCTTGATGGCTGCTATAGGCTTCTTGTTTTGTCTTCTTATTAAACTGCCTTTTTTGTTCTTTTATTTGAGAATTTTGCATTTCTATGTCTTTTAATCGATCTTCCTTCTGTTGTTCATATTTTTCCCTGTCAAGCTGCAGGGATATCTCATCATTTTGGTTTTTTTGATGGGTTTTAATCAGTGTGAAAACTGCAATAACTCCACCTGTTGAAGCAAGTAGAGCAGTAGTGAGCTTGTCGGTGTCTCCAATGAATTTAAATATATTTAGGATTAAAGGCAGGAAAAATGCAGTTGTTGCCCCGCAGGCGATTATTGAAACAAAAAGCTGGAGGGGGTGGTTTTTGAAGAATGTGGTAATTAGTTCTTTGGTTTTATAGGCACTTATTGCTATATAGGCAATGAAAATCACTGAAATCAGAGCAGTAATAAGCCTAGTGAAATCAATTATTGGTTGTGCAACGCTGAGGATGGTCAAAAAATAATGATTGATTAGGCATGAAATTAAAATTGCTGTTAGTGTCCAATCTCTCCAGTCCATTCTAAATATAATTCGTAGCAAATCAGCCACTGTATCGATTTGAGGATTTTTGTTTGAGCTGGAAGGGAGACTGGGCTCCACAGAATGAGGTTGGGACACTGGTGAATCATCGTTCGATGACATAGGAGGCTCCTATCTTCTCTGAGAGGAATGGTTACCTTTCAGCATAGTGTACAAACTGCCTGCTGTGAGCTACCTATGGTTAAAATTGAAGGCCCGCCGACAAGAGGTCGGCAGGGCCTTCTAGAGATAAGTCCTATTCGGGGGTGTCATCTTTGCTGCGGTTGGAGTTATCTAGCGGCTTTGCTGGCTCGCTGGTCCTGGTGTTTTTATCTCTCGAACTGGGGTCGAAGAGTACCGTTCCAAGGGGGATTGTGAATGGCTTGCCGAGAAGCGTAGCCGTTCCGCAACGAATAGGTTTGCTTTCCTCTGTAACTGCGAAACAGTAATCTTGTGGGTTTATGAGTGCGGAGAATCGGGCACGCCAACACATAACAGCGAAGCTTGGCTCAAAGTTTGTGAAGGTCGTCTTGGCGAATCTAACGCCACCTTTGAAAGTTGCTTCATTGAAGTTTGCATAGCTACTGAAGGTTGCCCTGCCAAAGTTCACCCCGCAAGTAAAGACGGTATCCATAAAGACTGCCTCATTTTTGAAAGCTGCCTCTTGGAAATTTGCACTACTAGCGAAGGTCGCTTCTCGGAAGTTGGCGCTACTAGCGAAGGTCGCTTGGCGGAAGCTAGCGTTGCCTGCAAAGGTCACTCCACTAAATTCCATGGTGTTGAAAGAGGCCGCGGCCTTGGTGACGTATGCTTCGTTGGTGAAGTATGCGTTACCGAGGAAGTACGCTCTGCTGAAGTTTGTGTTGCCGGCAAAGGTTGTTCCATTGAAGTTTGCATCATGGGCGAATCTTACGTAGTTGAAGGAGACATTTCCGCCGAAGAAGGTTTTGACATCCCCTTGGCCAGAGAAATCTGCTACTTCGTTGAAGACCACTTCGTTGAAGGTTGCTTCTTGAGCAAATTTTGAACCGTTAAATTTTGCTTTGCCGTTAAAAGTTGCCCGGCTAAAGTCTACGTTCTGGATAAAGGATGTCTTGATGAAATTCGCGTCACCGTAGAATCTGGCAGAAGAGAAAATTGCTTTTTCAATGGTGAAGTTACTCAAAGGATAGAAAATTGGTGCCCAACTGAAATCGAAATCAAATTCAGCCCACGCGCCAGGGGTTACAAAAACATTCCCGTTCTTATCTTTGGTGAAGGTACTACTGCGATTGCTAATTTCTGCAAAAATTGTTCGTCGTACATCCTGTTCTTCACGAAACATTACCTGATCTGCAACGAAGTCGCCTACATAATTAGCAGGCACTATATCTACATCAGACTGAAGATATTCCGTCTTTGCTGCCAGGGGAAAGGGAGCACGGACATATGAACAAAGATTATTGATAATAACCTGCCCTTCTTTTTGCTGTTCTTCCAGCTTGAGAGCATCATCAGCAAGCCACTCATCGACCAAACCTGCAAGGGTATAGATGCCGCCCAGACGGACGGAGGCTTTCTCGTCAGCTAGCTGCTCGACAGCTTTGGCATAGCGGCTACGACGTTCCGCGAGTACTTGACGGGTATGGTCCCGCTCATTCTTGTTCTTTTCATAGGTATTTTTGCGATGGGTCTCCGAGAGCGTGAGCATGGTAAGAGCTCCTGCTAAGACTGCGAGGATACCCTGACGAACGGACACAATGCTATTGCCATCATTGATGAGCCCAGGGATTAGCGTGGGAACGAAAAAAGCGCTGGGAACCCCAATCACGGCTAGCAAAATGAGGACTGTATAAAACCAGTACTTGCTCAACCAGCTAGGTTCCTGCAGTGGCTTTTTGGAATCTTTAATCGGTTTAGTCATATCCCTATCTCTATCTCCTTTGAGAGGAACGGCCACCTTTCAGCATAGTGCAAAGTGGCCTGTAGTGAGTCACCCATAAACACACGTGAAGGCCCCGCCGACGAGGGGCCGGCGGGGCCTTTTTAGGGGGGGAGTGCTATTCGGCTTTGTTTTCTTCTCCAGCGCTGGAGTTATCTAGCGGCTCAGCAGGCTCACTAGTGATGTAGCCCTGTAGCTCATCGTCCCAGTCGAAGAGCACTGTGCCAACCGGGATAATAAACGGTTTACCACGAAGCGTAGACTTTCCAAGCTCAATAAGTTTACTACCCTCACGAACTGTGAATTCGTGTTCTCCTTGATTATCCGACAGTACAGCAAATCGTGCTCTGAATGTTATATCAGAATCTTCGTTATTATCCACAAATTTTGGCGAGATCTCTTTAAACGTTGCTTTGCTGAAGTCTGCGGTTTGGGTGAAGGTCGCGCTGCTGAAGTACGCGGTTTGGGTGAAGGTCGCGCTGCTGAAGTACGCGGTTTGGGTGAAGGTCGCGCTGCTGAAGTACGCGGTTTGGGTGAAGGCCGCTTCAGTGAAGTCTGCGGTTTGGGTGAAGGTCGCGCTGCTGAAGTACGCGGTTTGGGTGAACCTCGCCCTGCTGAAGTACGCGGTTTGGGTGAAGGCCGCTTCACTGAAGTCTGCGGTTTGGGTGAACCTCGCCCAGCTGAAGCGCGCGGTTTGGGTGAACCTCGCCCAGCTGAAGTCTGCGGTTTGGGTGAACCTCGCCCCGCTGAAGCGCGCGGTTTGGGTGAACCTCGCCCCGCTGAAGTCTGCGGTTTGGGTGAACCTCGCCCAGCTGAAGTCTGCGGTTTGGGTGAAGGTCGCCCAGCTGAAGTCTGCGGTTTGGGTGAAGGTCGCCTTGCCGAAGTATGCGTTGCTGTAGAACTTGGCAGAAGAAAAATTACCTTTCTCAATCGTGAGGCTATTGAGAGGATAGAAAATGGGAGATCGACTGAAATCGAAATCAAAGTCACTCCAGATTCCTGGAACGGTTTCGATTATTTCACCCTTATCATTCTTGGCGAAGGTACTACTGCGCTTGCTCATCTCGACGAAGATAGTGCGGCGTACGTCCTGTTCTTCGTGGAACTTTGCATAGTCTGTGGTGATGTCTTTAGGTTTTTCGTATTCACCAGAATCTTCGAAACGCTTAAGTAGGACCTGGAGTCGTGAAGACATTTCTTCATCGAGCTTCTCGGATTCTAATTTCTGGAGATTTTCTAGTGCTTTGCGGGCTTCGTATTCTTCAATTTTTTCTGCAAGGGGGAAGGGTGAACGAATGTAGGAGCAAAGGTTATTGATAATAACCTGTCCTTCTTTTTGTTGTTCTTCTACCTCAAGAGTGTCATCGGCTAGCCACTCATCGGCCAAGCCTACAAGGGTATAGATACCGCCCAGACGGACGGTTGCTTTCTCGTCAGCTAGCTGCTCGACAGCCTTGGTGTAGCGGTTACGACGCTCTGCATAAACCTGGCGGATATGGTCGCGTTCGTTCTTCTCCGCGTCCTGCTCATTCTTCTTGATGTCGGCGTCAATTTTGAGGCGGTCACCCTGGTTCTTCCAATTAGTCTGCAGAAGAGTCAGAACCGCAATAATGCCGCCAGTAACGTACAGAAGATGCAAGCGCAGCTGATCTGAGCTACCCGAGCTCATGCCGCAGAGAAACCACAGCATCCAAGGTAGAACGAGTGCAACCGCGCCGCTGCCCAGACCAAAACCAATGAGGAGCTTAGTAAAGCGCTGGATATACCAAGGCTTCTCCTGAGCTTTTGGGATTACCGGGCTCTCTGGAACGGATGATGCGTTATTGCTGGGCACTAGGTTCTCCTGTCCTCTCTGATAGGAACGTTCACCTTCCAGCATAGGGTAAAGCTGCTTGCCATGAGCTGCGCCCGGTCATCAACGAGGGCTTCGTCTGCATGAGATGCACAGACGATGCTTCTGCTATCCGCTGCAGGCAAGGTGGGTGTGGAAATCCTCAAAATAGGCGATATTGTTCCTTGCTGTGGATACAATAGCGGCGTAATTAGTGTTGTCGTGTTGTTATGTCTTAAGAATTACGCTACATTATTAGGTATATGGTCATGCGTATAGGGAATGTCCTTATGTATAATGACAGTAAATAAAAGTGGAGCTACCAGTGATGTTGCAGCATCACCAGTAGCCCCACAAATGAATGGTCTACAAGAGACAGGATGCCAACAACTGACTCATCTCTACGAGACCAAGGAATAGGGTAGCCACATAGCTTCCTCGTTCAACGAGGAGCCAGAAATGGTCCTTATCCATAGGAGTACACCTCCTCTCTATTTAGTTTATAAATTAGAGACAACGCGGAATTGCGTTGTCACTGCTGATTTTAGCAGATGACACACATTCCGCGTATTTTTGCTACCCAATTTATGTTTGTTTATCTCAGGCGTAGCCTAATGCCGTTGAAAAGCGATAAACGAATCCGGGTAGATAAGATTCGAAAAACCCCGCTAGAGCCTACTCGCTCAAGCGGGGTTTTTTGTACCGTTTTATTTTTCGACGTAGTTGCTCGGCGGTGTTCACTACGTGCGCGAAGGCCCCGCCACATGTTCAATGTGGCGGGGCCTCTGGATATTACTGCGCAGGCTCACTGATGCGGGTGTACTCCTGCTTCTCCTCGTTCCAGGAACCTGGGTCGAAGAGTACGGCACCGAGAGGCAGAATGAACGTTCTATTAAGAAGTTCCGCTGTGCCGCAGCTGAAACCGTGTGCGCTCTCCGGGCGCACTTCGAACAGGTAATCCTGCGGATCCGCCTGCGCCGAGAACCGTGCCCTCTGCGGTTGAGTCTTCGAACCTCCAAAGGACGGCTCAACGTACGCGAAGCTAGTCTGCCTGAAATCCGCGCCATGACCGAACGTCGCATCCGCGAAGTAGGCGCCCTCAAAGCTCGCCCCGTTGAAGCTCACCTCCCGCGCGAACGTCGCCTTGTAGAAACCGACATGCGCCGTGAACGTCGCCTTACTAAAGTCGGCATCCCGCGCGAAGGCCGCGTTACCGAAGTTCGCGTGCTGCGGGAAGTCCATCTCATAGCGCGTCCTCGGAAGCGCAATAAAAGACGCCCGGCTGAACGTGGCGTCGCCGTCGAACCGCGCCCCACCAAAATCCTCGTACTGTGTGAAGGACGCCCCGCTAAAGTCCGCCGCGCCCGTAAAGCGCACGTTGCTGAACATTGCGGACTGCTTGGTGGCTATACCGGCAAAGCGCGCGGCCCCGCCGAACAGCGACTTGGAGAACACCGCCGGGCGGTTGAATACCGACGCGGCGAAGTGCGCTTCATCGTGGAACGTAGAGGCGGTGAATACTGCCTTTCCGTCAAAGGTGACCGCCGCGAAGCTGGCTATGCTTGCGGCGTTCAAGCGTGAGAAGTCGGCATCGGATTTGAAGGTGGATACCGCGAAGTCAGCCGCAGCCGAGAAGACCGCGTCTGAGAAGTCAGCCTCGCCGGTGAAGGTCACGGTTGCGAAGCTTGCCGCATCCTCAAAGTGTGCCCCGCTGAATGTTGCCGCGCCCGCGAAGTGTGCGGCGCTGAAGCCTACCCAGTCGTTGAAGTTCGCGCTGTTGAAGGATGCGTCAGCCGTGAACTGTGCTGCCGAAAAGCTGGTGTCACCGTGGAAGGTTGCGCCGAAGAAGTCCGCCGTGCCGTAGAAGGTAGCGGAGGCGAAATCTGCGTTCTGAAAGTGCAGCTGCCCCAGCGGGTAGAAGATGGGGGCGCCGCCAAAGTCGAAGCGCAGGTCAGCCCACATCGGAGATATTGGCGGTACCGTGTGCTGGCTTCTTCTGTTGTCTTTCTTGGTGCGCTCGGTAATTGCGGCGAGGCGGCGGCTAAACTCCATGAAGACTGTGCGGCGTACCAGCTGCTCTTCGCGTAGTGCCTCATGATCGCGCGTAAAGTCGCCTTCGTACCCTTCGGGGGCCTCGTCTGCTTCTAGGACCTGCCGACTCTGCGCGAGGGGGTAGGGCGTGCGGATGCACCCGGTCAGCGCGTCGACGATGGCTTGGGCTTCTTCGCGGCGTACCTGCTCGGGGAGGGAGGTGTCGGTGAGCCATTCGTCTGCGAGGTTCGCGAGCGTGTACGCCCCGCCGAGGCGTACGGCGGGCTGGTGCCCGTCGAGGAATTGTTCGAGGGCGTGCGTATAGCGTTCGTGCCGCCCTGCCTGCTGGTTGTGTGCCGGGGTGTTTTTGCGTTGCCGTAGCGCGGTTAAGAGTTTGTTGAGGTTCATGGCGGTGTGCCCTTCCTGCTCCGGTGCTGGCTTATAACCAGCATAGGGGAGGACCCCACCCTGGCGCGCTCGCGCTGGGCAAAAGAAGAAGCCCCGCCTGTATAAGATGTACAGACGGGGCTTGTCTCTTGATTTTCGTCCCCAACTTTCTAATAGCTATTATGCCGGGGGACTTTCCCTGTATTTTCCGTTTTCGTCCTTGGGAGATAAAGGATCAAAGAGCACAGTACCAATAGGGATACGGCGTGTTACGTCATTAAGCTTGGTCTCTCTCGTATGAATGGGCTTACTGCTGCTAGAAACTGAGAAATTGTAGTCCTCTTGACTTGGGCGAACAGAGAACTTGGCTCTCTCCTTTCCACTCGCAAAGAGTGGTTCATAATTTTCGAAAGTTGCATAGCTGAAGTCTGCCTTTTGAGCAAATGTTGCTTTGATGAATTGGGCATTTTGGGTGAAAGTTGCCCCGGAGAAATATACCTCATCTTCGAACGTAACCTCATTGAAGAACACACCCTCGCTGAAAGGAGTCCCCCTGAAGTTTACAATTCCTCCGAAGGTAGTCTTCCCGGAGAAGCTTGCGTTTCTATCGAAAGTCGCACCGGAAAAGGTAGCACTTTTGAAAGTTACCTGACGGAATTCTGCCTCTCCCTGAAAGAACGCGGAGAAGTTTGCAAAGCCGACAAAAGTAGCCGCAGAGAAGACCGCATCGTCTGTGAATGTTGTTCCGCTAAATTCTGCCTTTCCTCCGAAGGTTGCTGAGAGAAAATCCGCTTTATTTTCAAAAGTGGAACCTGAAAAATTGGCTTCTTGAGCGAATATTACGGAGGAGAATTTTACCTTAAAGTCAGTTGCGAATTTTCTGAATTCCGCTCCGCTGAAATCTGCATCCTGGGCAAATTTAACATTTTCGAAATTCTGATCACCATAGAAGTTTGCTTCTAAGAAATTTCCCTTTTCAATCGTGAGATTATCCAAAGAGTAGAAAATTGGTGCTCGACTGAAATCGAAATCGAAGTCGCTCCATACACCAGGAATGGTAGATATTTTGTCATTTTCAATGGTAACCTCACTGGATCGGTCGCTAATCTCAGAGAAAATAAGACGACGAACCTCGGATTCACTCTTAAGTTTATCCTGGTCAGTAGCGTTTAGGGAACCTATGTCTTTAAGGCCTTCTTCTGTATATTCACCAGGCATTGTGCGTATATATTTACAAAGAATGTTTATGATTGTTTGGACTTCTTTCTTTGCCTTCTTTTTTAGCTTCTTCAATTCTTTCTTATTATTGCTGAGGTCTTTGTAATCTAACCAATCATCGGCAAGTTTAGCTAGTTTAGGTACAGCTGCATAAGCAGATTTCACATCGTTGCTGTTAAGCTCCACAACTGCTTTATCAAAACGATCATTATAGGAAGCATGGAGCTGACGTATATGGTCTCGACTATCTTTTTCTTTCTGCGTGTTCAACTGCTCGCGTTCAAGCTCGCTCTTCTGATGACTTTTGATGAGTGAGAATAGTGCAACAACTCCACCCGTAACTCCAAGTAGAGCAGTCGTTAAATCTTTGGTGTCTCCGATAAATCCGTAGTTGTATAAGAAGGTTGGGATAAGGAATGCTATTATTCCACCGATAATAACCGTCAGCACAAACGTTCGCAGGATATGTTTCTCTAGTGTAGACTTAATTTTTTTAGCAAAAAATGATGCAGGTAATGCTGGCAAGAACAATACTCCAAGCGCGCACAAGAATGCATTAAATCGGATACTCTGGATTTTAGAAAGTTCATCGCTTTTTAAGGAAAAGTTAAAGCCGTCGGGTAAATTTCTTATCTCTGTCGCATGGTCACTAAACCCTTTGAATGTTTTATAGATCAAAAATAATTCTGCGGCTATTAATAAAGTTAATCCTGCGAAGAGTGTAAAAGTTTTAAGTGGCTTCTTGATGGATTTAATTTTTTGCCAAATATTAAGAGTGAAATTTTTTATGGGATTAATTATTTTAAATATGAATCCGCTTACTTCTTCTTTGTAGGCGAATAGATAGATTAATAAATCAATGAAGATGAATAGAGTGAGTGTCGCTGCGGCAAGTCCAAAGCGCGCTGCACCCTCATCGTCGAAATGAATGTGGGGTGCTATACATACTGCAATAAGCACTGCTACGACGGATATCGTAAGCCTTAGGCCAAATGCCTTCCAGGATGTTTTATCTGGTTCCTTTTTTGTTTCAGAGGTCTCTTGATGCTGGTCTGAGGAAGTGTCTTGCTCTGACATAGGGGGTCCTGTCTGCTTTGAGAGGATATGGTCGTAACCAGCATACGGCAGGCGGGTAGCCTCAAGCCACAGGTGAGGGTTGGGGAATTGCAGCTCGGACAAGCAGGGATACCTCTATAGAGTGAGCGATGGAGCTTGCGAACAGGTCCTCTATATATAAGAGGAGCGAATCCCCGGGATCTCAAGCAGGCGATTGTAGTTGAGGCGCCTGCACGAAACGCACCTCTAGCAACGCTGCTAGAGGCCTAGTCTCTAGACTCAAAAATCACCCTGCCACCCTATTTAAGGTGCCCTTCAGGTTACCTTCCGACCCCTCTCGCACCCCAATTTTTAGATTTTTCGCCTCTTTTTTAAAAATTTTTAAAAATTTTTTCGCCCCGAGTGTCCGGCGCTGTCCGCCGTGCGCTGTATCGCCTCGCCGTGCCCTCGCCCAGACTAAAAACCCCGGAATTCCGCGGCAAAACCGCCCATCCATGTCTCGCCGCCGCCCCAAAATCCTCCGCAAAACACCGCCTCCGGAGCCTCGAAAAACCCACCCCTCACACAAAGTCGCGAAAAAAAGTTGAGTAAAGTTCGCTCAAGTCTATTGACAGCCCCTCCGAGAGGGTGCATACTTGAGTACATGAGGCTCAAGGAGCCGCGCAGACCACCCCACACGGGGCGGCACGCGCAGCACTGACCGCCTCCAAAACTTTCAAACTAACCCGCCTCGCATTAGAAGAAGCGGGGCACTGATCACAAGGAGTGAATAAACATATGGCACGTGCAGTAGGTATTGACCTCGGTACCACCAACTCGGTCGTAGCAGCACTGGAAGGTGGCGACCCGGTCGTCATCGCTAACGCAGAGGGCACCCGCACCACCCCCTCCGTCGTCGCATTCTCCAAGGACGGCGAGGTTCTGGTTGGTAGCGTTGCAAAGCGTCAGGCAGTAACCAACGTCGACCGCACCATCTCCTCCGTCAAGCGCCACATGGGCACCGACTGGACCACCGAGATCGACGGCAAGAAGTACACCCCGCAGGAAATCTCCGCTCGTATCCTCATGAAGCTGAAGGGTGACGCAGAGGCATTCCTGAACGACACCGTCACCGACGCTGTCATCACCGTCCCGGCATACTTCAACGACGCTGAGCGTCAGGCAACCAAGGAAGCCGGCGAGATTGCAGGCCTGAACGTCCTGCGTATCGTCAACGAGCCCACCGCCGCAGCACTCGCATACGGCCTGGACAAGGGTAAGGAAGACGAGCTCATCCTGGTCTTCGACCTCGGTGGCGGTACCTTCGACGTCTCCCTGCTGGAAGTCGGCAAGGACGACGACGGCTTCTCCACCATTCAGGTTCGCGCAACCAGCGGTGACAACCGCCTCGGCGGTGACGACTGGGACCAGCGCATCGTTGAGTGGCTGCTCGCACAGGTGAAGGCAAACACCGGCGCTGACCTGTCCAAGGACAAGATTGCTCTGCAGCGTCTGCAGGAGGCAGCTGAGCAGGCTAAGAAGGAGCTGTCCAGCGCTTCTAGCACCAACATCTCCCTGCAGTACCTGTCCGTGACCCCCGAGGGCCCCATCCACCTGGATGAGAAGCTGACCCGCGCAAAGTTCGAGGAACTGACCCGCGACCTGCTCGAGCGCACCAAGAAGCCCGTGCTCGACGTAATCAAGGAAGCTGGCGTGTCCATCTCCGAGATTTCTGAGGTCATCCTGGTTGGTGGCTCCACCCGTATGCCCGCTGTTGCTGAGCTCGTCAAGGAGCTCACCGGCCGCGAGCCCAACAAGGGTGTGAACCCCGACGAGGTCGTGGCAATGGGTGCAGCACTGCAGGCAGGCGTTCTGAAGGGCGACCGTAAGGACGTTCTGCTGATCGACGTCACCCCCCTCTCCCTCGGTATCGAGACCAAGGGCGGCGTGATGACCAAGCTGATCGAGCGCAACACCGCAATCCCGACCAAGCGTTCCGAGACCTTCACCACCGCAGAGGACAACCAGCCCTCCGTGACCATTCAGGTCTTCCAGGGTGAGCGTGAGTTCACTCGCGACAACAAGAACCTGGGTACCTTCGAGCTGACCGGCATCGCCCCCGCACCCCGCGGCGTGCCCCAGATTGAGGTCACCTTCGACATTGACGCAAACGGCATCGTCCACGTCTCCGCAAAGGACAAGGGCACCGGCGCTGAGCAGTCCATGACCATCACCGGCGGCACCTCCCTCTCCAAGGACGACATCGACCGCATGGTCAAGGACGCAGAGGCACACGCAGAGCAGGATAAGGCACGCCGCGAGGCTGCTGACACCCGCAACGAAGCCGAGTCCGTCGCATACACCACTGAGAAGCTCCTGAAGGAGAACGGCGACAAGCTGCCCGAGGACGTCAAGACCTCCGTTCAGGGTGACGTCGACGAGCTGAAGAAGGCACTCGAGGGCGAAGACGACGCAGCAGTGAAGTCCGCATTCGAGAAGCTGCAGGCATCCCGATCCAAGCTGGGCGAGGCACTCTATGCAGCAGCACAGGCTGACGCTTCCGAGTCCAAGCCCGCCGCTGATGAGGACGTTGTCGACGCCGAGGTTATCGACGAAGACGAGAAGAAGTAATCATGGCTGAGCAGGAAAACACCACCCCCGACCCGCTGGAGGAGGCATTCAACGCCCCCGCAGCGGAAGGCCACCCCGAAGCTGAATCGGTCGAAACCGCCGAGGACGCTGCGGAAGCCGTCGAGGCTGAGCTCCAGGACGCCGTAGAAGCAGAATCTGCGGATGCGGCACTCGCCGCAGAGCGCCTGGACTCCCTGCTTCGCCTGCAGGCAGAGTTCACTAACTTCAAGAACCGCACCGCTCGCGAAAAGGAGCAGCTGCGAGGCTTCGTAACCAGTGAACTGGTGACCGCGCTGCTGCCGGTACTCGACGATATCGACGCCGCACGCAAGCACGGCGACCTGCAGGAAGGCCCCTTCGCCTCCATCGCTACCAAGCTCGAAGAGCTGCTCGGCAAGCAGGGCGTGGAGCGCTTCGGTGAAGTAGGCGACGCCTTCGACCCGAACATCCACGAAGCTGTCCTGCAGCAGCCCACCGACGAGGTGGCTGAGGATCATGTCTCCATGGTTCTGCGTTACGGCTACCGCGTGAACGACCGCGTGGTTCGTACCGCTCAGGTGGCTGTGGCTGTCGCACCGTAAGGTGGTCGGCTAAGGCATTGGCTGAATAACTAACGACGGGCGGGTGCTCTCCCTGGTGGGGGAGTGCCCGCCCTGTTGTTTGCTTGCGATATGTGCGTGGTCTCGGCATGTAGCGGCGGTGGTTAAAAAGCCTTGTAGGGCGCTAAATTTTGGTCTACCCCCTTCCAAAATTGAGTCAAGTAGACTAAACTTTTATATAGAGCATTAAGACAAGTGCGCGGTGCCCCTGCAAGCCGTCCCGTAACCGAGGAGGGCGGCGCATCACCGCAGAAGGAGAAACACAACATGGCAAGTGAAAACTGGCTAACCGACGACTTTTACAAGGCACTGGGCGTTAGCGAAGACGCAAGCGAAAGCGACATCAAGAAGGCGTACCGCAAGCTCTCCCGCAAGTACCACCCGGACCTGAACCCCGGCGACGCCGCAGCAGAGAAGAAGTTCAAGGAAATCTCGGAAGCATACGACGTGCTCTCCGATAAAAAGCAGCGCGAAGAGTACGACCAGATTCGCCGCTACGGCGCATCGGGCATGGGCGGCTTCGGCGGTGGCAGCTACACCGGCTACCCCGGCGCGGACGCATTCGGCGGCTTCAGCAACGGCGGCGCAGGCATCAATATTGACGACCTGCTCGGCGGCCTCTTCGGTGGTAGCGCAGGCGGCTCCCGACGCTCCGCAGGCTTCACCAGCGCCGACTTCGGCGGCATGGGAGGCGGCGGCTTCGGCGGCGCACAGCACGCGGCACCCGAAGAAAGCACCACCAGCACCCGCATCAGCCTCGCTCAGGCATACACCGGCGCGACCGTGACCGTGTTCCTGCCGGACGGCTCCCACACCGAGGCACGCATCCCCGCAGGTATCAAGGACGGTCAGAAGGTCCGCCTGCGCGGCAAGGGCCTGCGCGGCGGCGACCTGAAGGTCACCGTGCGCGTCTCCGATGACTCCGTGTACTCGCGTGAGGGCAACAACCTGGTTATGCGCGCACCCGTCACCCTCGCCGAGGCAGTCGACGGCGCAGTAATCGAGGTGCCCCTGCCCGACGCATCCACCGTGAAGCTGCGCCTGGCACCCGGCCAGGTCGGCCGCCGACTGCGCGCTAAGGGCCGCGGCTTCAAGGCTAAGGGCGGCGACGGCGACCTGCTGGTCATCCCCGAAATCGTACTGCCCACCAAGCTGAGCGCAGAGGCGCAGGAAGCATTCGATCAGTTCGTCAAACTGGCACCGCAGGAGAACCCGCGTAAGGATCTGTTGAAGAAGGCGAAGTAAACCATGGCATCTCGAGAATCATCATCTAAGTCCCGTCGTAGCGAGCCGCTGCACAGCGTGGACCGCCCGGTTTTCGTGATTTCTGTGGCGGCTGAGCTGGCGGGCATGCACCCGCAGACCCTGCGCCAGTACGACCGTATCGGCCTGGTCCAGCCTTCGCGTGCGCCCGGTAAGGCGCGCCGCTATTCGCAGCGTGACGTGAACCGTCTGCGGCAGATTCAGCAGCTCTCGCAGGAGGGCGTCTCCCTGGAGGGTATTCGCCGCATCATTGAGCTGCAGTCCCTCGTGGAGGAGCAGCAGGAGCAGCTTGCGGAGTTGCAGCGTCAGGTTGAGGACGCGAAGGTGAAGATGGGCATGTCGGAGCGCGTGTTCGCCGCCGGTACCAGCGGCGATGTGGTGCATATTGCCCGCGGTACCCGCCCGGCGCCTCGTCAGCGTTCTTCGGCGGTGGTGCTCTACCGCAAGTCGCGCTAACCGGCTACGGCGGATGATACGAAATCGCCGCGCTAAACCGGCTAAACCCGCTACACTAGGATAAACGGCTCGGCTGTTCTAGCTCATGTGCGATAGTCGACCAATCATATAGGCTTGTGCGTCTTAGCGTTGCGCGAGCGAGGTAGGGTAGACCCCCGCCCGCATGCACCTGGATTCACATACAAGAAGGTGAGGCTCCCCGAATGACCGGGGAGCCTCACCTGCTTTTGTGGCTAGTCCTTGGTTCTAGGAAAGAGCACTCTGAGGAGCACAGGGTAGAGTAATAAGCGAATAGCGCATAGATGGCCTATAGTTCAGATGCCATATCCAAGCTAAACTAACGATAGAAACTGCCTGCAAGAAAGAGGAACAAGTATGTCCTATGAAGACCAGAAATCTTACGGAAATCCCCCTGGTAAAGAGGAATCACTGGGGTTAAATCGGGAAGAACGTTGGCAACTTATCCAGTATTTTAATGATTTGATTAAACACGGTGATTCAAAAATTCAGATGTTGTTGACTGTTCAAGGTGTTATTGTTGCCGCATATGGAGGTTTTGTTTCAACGTTCCTCAGCAAACCGAATATTTGGAATCCTATAACCATATTTTTAAGCGCATTATTTGCTGTATCCGTCGTTGTATCTTTGCTGGTCGGCATAGTTGCCCTGCAACCGTACGTCAAGGAGCACAATGGAGAATCCGCTACGCGTGAAGGACAGGGAAAAGAGAATATCTACTACTACGGGTCATATTCAGACAGTAGGATTCTAGATGGGCTGAACTGCGCTACTGCAGAGGAAAAAATGAATTATCTGGGAGCGCAGATTTCAGTCTTAGGCGGTATCGCAACTAGAAAATTTAGAAAAGTATTTTTTCTTGAGTGGCTCGTGTTCTCTAACGTTATTATTCTCATTGCGTCCTTTATCTTTTTCGCTTCTGCTGGGCAGTGAAGCTAAGAGGCGTAAGTGAGAACTAAACAGAGTTTACGGTGGATAGACTTGTCGAAACGTTTATCAATCATCCTATCTAGACATATATAAGCAGGTGAGGCTCCCCGAATGGCCGGGGAGCCTCACCTGCTTTAACCTATATGCACTTTGCGCGTTGGCGGGAAATCACCTGGCGGTAACTGGCGCTGCTCCGCTTACTTGCGGCGGTAAGTCAGATCGTGTGCGCGGCGGCCCGCCTCCTGAGCCTTACGCTCAAAGCTGGTAAGGGTACGACCCTCCCAACGCGGAGCCCAACCACCCAGCGGATCCTCCTCAGTCGCACCAGCGCCGGGATGAACGTTCTCAAAGTCCGGGTGCGCCTCCAGAACCTCACGCATGACCAGGGCGTACTCCTCCCAATCGGTCGCCAGACGCCAAATACCGCCGGGCTTGAGCACGCGCGCAACCTTATCGGCGAACGCCGGGGACACCAGGCGGCGCTTGTGGTGGCGGGACTTGTGCCAGGGATCCGGGAAGAACACCCACAGCTCGTCCACGGAGTTCTCCTCAAGCATGTTGTCGAGCAGTTCGGGTGCGTTCGCCTGAGCCACACGCACGTTCTCCACGCCGGCGTTGCCCATCTTCAGCAGCAGATCCGCGATGCCGGGGGTGTACACCTCAACGGCGAGGAAGTTCGCCTCGGGCATCTCAGCTGCGCGGTGCACAATCGCCTCGCCCAGACCGGAACCGATCTCGACGACCTGGTACGCCTCACGGCCGTAAATTGTGACCGGATCGAAGGTCGCCTCAGGTGCGACGGAAGTGTCGGTGCGCAGGCGCGGAATGTCCAGCACGTGGGTGGGGGAGTAGGTGTCCCACGCCTTCTGGCGGCGCGCGGTGAGGCGGTCGCCGCGGCGGACGAAGGAGTAGGGCTGGCGGAAGAATTCCTCGGGAACCGGCTTCTTGGCCTTTTCTTCGGTGGATTCGGGTGCCTGGCTAGGCTGCGTGTTCTCAGTAGACATACCTAAAAGAATAGCGTAGCGCCGCTACACCGTGCGGTTTCGCGGCGTGCGGGGCTGGCGTGACACTGAACTAGCCGGGTGCACGCCGGTCTGAGAGACATAGAAATTTAGTGCGCATACAAAAGTGCGGCGGGAACGAATATAGTTCCCGCCGCACTTTCGTGAGGTTGTTTGAGTGAGTTAGTTTGTGGGGCTTACTTCTTGGAGCCCAGCAGTGCCAGGCCCGCACCGAGCAGCACGATGTTGTTTGCGAGCTGCTGGCCGTCCTGGGTGGGGCGGAAGAACTTGTCGTGCATGTCCGGGTTGCGGAAGTACATGGTCATCAGGTTTGCCGCGAATGCGGTCAGGCCTGCGCCCGCCAGGCGTGCGGGGATGAAGGGGGTCAGCAGGGTTGCGCCGAGTGCGGTCTCTGCGCCGGCGATGAGCTTACCGAAGGTTGCTGCGTCCAGCTTGGAGACTGCAGGAACACCGGTTGCCGCCATCTGCTGCAGGAAGGCGTAGGTGCCTTCGTCTGCCTTGAGCTTCTTGACGCCTGCGTCGAGGATGAGTGCGCCGGCGGTGATGCGGAGTGCTGCGTTGGAGAACTTGCTCATGATGTTGTCCTTCTGTTCTGTCGTTGTTTTGTTAGGTTTTCGGTTGAACGGTTTCTATTCTAGACCCGGTCCCGTGCTTTGTAAAATTTTACACGTAAAGTTTCTTAATGTTTTTCGGGCAGCACGAACCCCGCCTCGAAACACCCGCCTTGGAACAGTGCAAAATTCGCCCGTAGAAATTTTTGGGCAGTTGCACCCTTATCTCTTGTTGGATTCTTTGTGCTTATGTGGGTATGAGGGGGTAAAATTTGAAATTATGCATTCTCTGCATAATTCACTATCGGTGATGCAGGAACCCGGAAGCCCCGCAAAATCGGAGTCCACAAGCTCAAGCGCACCGCGCAGGCTGAGGAAACGCGAGGCGCCCCTCCTTCCTGCCGCCAAGAAATATGCATGAATACCAACCACCCGGAACCGCCCACACCAAACTACGGCGAACCGACGCAGGAAAGAGAAATACGTGACACAGCAGCCAACGCCGCACAACTCCGTCACCGGCCTAGACTCCGAAGCGGAGCACTCCAAGCTCCAGCGCGGACTCAGCTACCGACACATCCAGCTGATCGCAATTGGCGGCGCCATCGGTACCGGCCTCTTCCTCGGCTCGGCGAAGACTATTGCGCTGACCGGCCCCTCCATCGTCTTCGTCTACGCAATTATCGGTAGCGTCATCTACTTCGTGCTGCGCGCCATGGGTGAGATTCTGCTTTCGAACCCCAAGTACAAGTCCTTCACCGACTTCATTACCGACATTCTTGGTCTTCGCGCCGGGTTCTTCGTCGGCTGGTCGTACTGGTTCTTCTGGGTTGTCACCGGTATTGCGGACGTCATCGCAATCACCGGCTACGTGCAATACTGGCTACCTGACGTGCCCAAGTTCATTCCGGCGCTGACCGTTATCGTGGCTCTGCTGCTGCTGAACCTGCCCTCGGTGAAGAACTTCGGCGAAATCGAGTTCTGGTTCGCCGTCATTAAAATCGTCGCCATTGTGCTGCTCATTGTGGTGGGTGCGCTTATGGTCGCCTTCAGCTTCACCTCGCCCGACGGTACTGTCGCCTCCGTGACGAACCTCTGGGATCACCCCGGCCCCTCCGGTAGCGGCATCTTCACTCAGGGTCTGACCGGCTTCCTGGGCGCCTTCCAGATTGCGCTTTTCGCTTTCGTGGGCGCTGAGCTGGTCGGTGCCGCCGTTGCGGAAACCGAGCACCCCGAACGCACCCTGCCCAAGGCAATTAACGCGGTGCCCTTCCGCATTGGCCTCTTCTACGCTATGCCGCTGCTGACCATCCTCGCCGTCACCCCTTGGGACAAGCTGGATAAGTCCATGAGCCCCTTCGTGGGCATGTTCTCCCTGGCGGGTATTGGTATTGCTGCGTCGCTGGTGAACTTCGTGGTGCTGACCTCCGCGGCGTCCTCGGCGAACTCCGGTATTTTCTCGACCTCCCGCATGGTGTACGGCCTGGCGCACGACGGCGCCGCACCCTCCGCACTGGGCAAGCTCACCAAGAACGGTGTGCCCGCGAACGCCCTGTACCTGACCACCGTGATGCTGCTGTTCAGCCTGGTCATGCTCTATGCGGGCAACGGCATTATGGAGGCGTTCACCGTGGTGACCTCGGTGGCGTCGATGATGGGTATCTTCACCTGGAGTATGATCCTGATTGC
>ERZ773011.76-NODE-76-length-25678-cov-14.743_pt1 | contig 25678 bp, 20 predicted proteins | sample MGYA00580662_ERZ773011 | MGnify/ENA primary metagenome ERZ773011 (study PRJEB29015, sample SAMEA2738118) | human oral metagenome | biome: human oral; feature: human-associated habitat; material: saliva | place: China | collected 2169 ... | reverse complement strand
GAAGCGACATCAGGGTGCCCGAAGCGAAGCGAGGGCGGGTGCCCCTGTAGGAGCGGAGGAAGGGTATAGCGCACCCACCCACACCGTCCTGCATCGTCACATGAGGCGGGGGAGGGTGCCTTCACAGGCTAAGCGAGTATCCTAGAAGCTTCGTATCCCCGAACCGAAACGAGAAAAAGCGTGGAAATCCTGCTGTACGCTGTGGGCATTATCCTCATGGCAATCGCTATTGCCGTCTCGATTGCTCTGCACGAGGTGGGGCATCTGGTGCCCGCGAAGCTGTTTAATGTGCGCGTTCCGCAGTACATGATTGGCTTCGGTAAGACCGTGTTCTCTTTCCGCCGAGGCGAGACTGAGTACGGTTTCAAGGCGATCCCGCTGGGCGGTTACATTTCGATGATTGGCATGTACCCGCCGAGCCCTGCTGAGGTGAAGGAGCACCATGAGGAGGGCCATTCGGGCAGTACCAGCCCGTTTGCGTCCTTGGCTGAGGAGGCGCGTGCGGCGGATGCTGAGCGTCTGAAGCCCGGTGATGAGGACCGCCTGTTCTATAAGTTGCCGGTGCTCAAGCGCATGGTGATTATGTTGGGCGGCCCGACGATGAACCTGCTGATTGGTGTGGTGTGTACTGCTGTGCTGATTTGTGGTTTTGGTACGGCGCAGGTGACGAATAAGGTGTCGGCGGTGTCTGAGTGCGTGCCGAGCGTGAATGTCACTCATGATTCGATTAGCTATGGCGAGTGTACGGATAAGTCCACTCCGTCGCCGGCGAAGGCTGCTGGTGTGCAGGTGGGTGACCGTGTGGTTGCTGTGAATGGTGTGTCGACGGGTTCGTGGGAGGCTGTGTCTTCGGCGATTCGTGCGGCGGGTTCTCGCCCGAGCACTTTGACGGTGGAGCGTAATGGTCAGCGTCTGGATTTGTCGGTGACTCCGGTTGAGATGATCCGCCCGGTTTCTGATGGTAAGGGCCAGTATGCGCGTGCTGTGGATGGTTCGATTGCGACGACTCGTGGCGGTTTTGTGGGTGTTTCGCCGTCGAGTGAGTTGGTGCCTGGTTCTATTACTGAAGTGCCTGCGATGGTGGGCGATACGCTTGCGCGTGTGGGTTCGTCGATGCTTTCGTTGCCGCAGCGTGTGTGGGAGTTGACGGTGACTTTGGTGACTGGTGGCGAGCGTAGTGCTGAGTCGCCGGTGTCTGTGGTTGGTGTGAGCCGTATTGCCGGTGAGGTGACGGCTACTGACCGTATTGATGTGAAGGCGAAGGCTGCGATGTTGGTCTCGCTGGTGGCGAATATGAATTTGATGCTTTTTGCGTTTAATTTGATTCCGCTTTTGCCGCTGGATGGTGGCCACGTGTTGGGTGCGCTTTGGGAGGGTGTGCGTCGCTTCTTTGCGCGTTTGACTGGGCGTAAGGATCCGGGCCCGTTTGATCCGGTGAAGTTGCTGCCGTTGACGTATGTGGTGGCGGGCGCATTTATTGTGATGTCTATCATTCTGATTGTGGCGGATATTGTTAAGCCCATCACCCTGTTTTAGTGTGTTGTTGCGCGCGGTAAGGGTACCCGTATTAGTGGTTTCTTTCGCGTCAGTGGCACAATAAAAAGTTGAACGAAGGATGCGTCGTACGTCTTTCACAACCCATGTATGGAGGAAAACCTTGTCGGTCAGCCTTGGTATGCCGAAGCCCGCTCCCGCGGTTCTGTCCCCGCGTCGTAAGACCCGTCAGTTTAAGGTGGGTTCTGTCGGTGTTGGTTCTGAATCTCCGATTTCGGTGCAGTCGATGACGACCACTAAGACCCACGACATTGGTGCGACTCTGCAGCAGATTGCTGAGTTGACCGCTGCCGGTTGCGATATTGTGCGTGTGGCGTGCCCGACTGATAAGGATGCGGAGGCTCTGCCCATTATTGCGAAGCAGTCCCGTATTCCGGTGATTGCTGATATTCACTTCCAGCCGAAGTACGTGTATGCGGCTATTCAGGCTGGTTGCGGTGCTGTGCGTGTGAACCCGGGTAATATCCGTAAGTTCGACGACCAGGTGAAGGAAATCGCTCAGATGGCTTCGGACCACGGCGTTTCTCTGCGTATTGGTGTGAATGCTGGTTCGCTGGATAAGCGTCTGCTGGAGAAGTACGGTAAGGCTACTCCGGAGGCTCTGGTTGAGTCTGCTGTGTGGGAGGCGTCGCTCTTTGAGGAGCACGGTTTCCGTGATTTCAAGATTTCTGTGAAGCACAATGACCCTGTGGTGATGGTGGAGGCGTACCGTCAGCTGGCTGAGCGCGGTGACTGGCCCCTGCACCTGGGTGTGACTGAGGCTGGTCCGGCGTTCCAGGGCACTATTAAGAGCTCGGTGGCGTTCGGTACTCTGCTGTCTCAGGGTATTGGCGATACTATTCGCGTGTCACTGTCTGCTCCTCCGGTTGAGGAGGTGAAGGTGGGCACCAAGATCCTGGAGTCGCTGAACCTTCGCCCCCGCAAGCTGGATATTGTTTCGTGCCCGTCGTGTGGTCGTGCGCAGGTGAACGTGTGGGAGCTTGCTGAGAACGTGACTAAGGGCCTGGAGCACATGAAGGTTCCGTTGCGTGTTGCCGTGATGGGTTGCGTGGTGAACGGTCCGGGTGAGGCTCGTGAGGCTGACCTGGGTGTGGCGTCCGGTAACGGTAAGGGCCAGATTTTCGTGAAGGGTGAGGTCATTAAGACTGTGCCTGAGGATCAGATTGTTGAGACTCTGATTGAGGAGGCTACCCGTATTGCTGCTGAGATGGAGGCTTCGGGCGAGTATGTTCCCGAGGGTTCCCCGGCTGTTTCGGTGAGCTAGTTAGCTTTTGTGCGCGGAGGCGCCCTGGTGGGGGCGCCTCCGCGTTTTTCCGGTGATGTCCGGTTATGGTGGTTGCAGGCTCGGTGCGTGCTGCTGCCGGTTGTTGCCGCATGGTCCGGCTACCTTTTCGGGGCCGCATGTCCCCGGATTTTTACTCAATTCTGTCGCTCATTCTCTATCACTCAACAGGTCATGTTCACTCTTTTTTCTCGCCGCCGTAAAGCCCATCGTGCCCGGCGTGCTGCTGTTTCGACTGCTGTTTCAACGATGGATTCTTCCCCTATGCCCGATCGCGTGAAGGAACACGTTTTTGCTCTGGACGCTCGGTGGTGCGATGAGCTGGAGGAGGTCCTGTTCAGTGACCCGGTCCCGAATCTGTACTCCATTGAGCACTATTTGTCGTGCCCTCTTCCGGTGAGGGCCCCGCGTATTCCGCTGCACTACTATCAGGGTTTTGTGGGCTGTGAGCGCGATGGGCAGCTGTGCTGTGTACTGCTGTTGGGTTCGAATGTGGTACCGGTGCGATGGTGTGGTGCCGCTGTTGAACATGCCGCAGTTGAACACGCTGAACACGATGCGGATTCTTACGGCGCTGAAGCGCCGGAAGGTCCCGCCCTGGATGCTACGGCGCTCGCGCATCGTGACGCGCTGGCTCAGCTGCTGCTGCAGGTGGGTTCTCGCCTGGATTCGATGTTCGGTGAGAGCGCCTTCGTGATGCCCCTGTGGACGCGCATGCAACAGCTGTGCGAGCAGAATCGGGGCGGTAAGAGCCCGGTGCCGCTGTTGCAGATGTTGCAGCCGAGCCTGCGTGACGGTTGTGATCACCGTGCGCGGGTTCTGTCGGAACGCCCCAATCAGCCGCTGCTGTATTTGCCGCCGGAGAATGACCTCGCCCGCTTCTACACTGCGGAGCTTCCTGAGCTGCCGGCGCACCTGCCCGCGCCCCTCAAACCAGAGCCCCGCAAACCCGAGCCCTTCAAACCGGGGCAGAGCCCTCTTGGCGGCGACTCTACCGGAGAGCCTGTAGGGTATGCGCGCCTCGCCACATCCGCGGACCTGGGGGAGCTTCTGCCCGCCGCAGCCGCCATGTTCACCGAGGAGGTCGGCTTCGACCCGATCGCCCGCTACGGTGACGGCTACGCGGCGCGCCTGCGCACGCTCATTGCCGGTCAGCGCAGCGCCATCGTTACCGATGTGAACGGGCGCGTCATCTTCAAGGCGGATGCGGGCATCGTGAACCTGGACGCCGCGCAGGTGCAGGGCGTGTGGCTGCACCCGGACTACCGCGGCTACGGGCTGGCTAAGCCGTTCTTTGCCGCCGCCGCACAGATTCTGCAACACTGCTACCCGCATTTGAGCCTGTACGTGAACGACTACAACGCCCGCGCTCTTGCAATGTACCGGGGGACCGGTTGGGAGCAGATTGGGCAGTTCTCGACCATCATTTTTGAGCGCTAAACACGCCGAACCCTAAAACGCTATAAAATTAAAGACGACTGTGCCTATTTGCGGCTTACTCGGTGAGCCGTGGGCACCCTACCTAAACCTATCGACCTTTCAAGGAGAATCGTGGTACTTCGCCTTTCCAACCTCTTCGTGCGCACTCTGCGCGAGGACCCCGTAGACGCTGAGGTCGCCAGCCACAAGCTGCTGGTCCGCGCCGGTTACATCCGCCGCGCAGCCCCCGGCGTGTACACCTGGCTGCCCCTGGGCCTGAAGGTACTGCGCAAGGTCGAGAACATCATCCGCGAAGAGATGGACGCCATCGGCGCGCAGGAAGTTCACTTCCCCGCACTGCTGCCCCGCGAACCCTACGAGGCAACCAACCGCTGGGATGAGTACGGCGATAACCTCTTCCGCCTCAAGGACCGCAAGGGTGCAGACATGCTGCTGGCACCCACCCACGAGGAAATGTTCACCCTGCTGGTCAAGGACCTGTACTCCTCCTACAAGGACCTGCCGGTTTACCTGTACCAGATTCAGACCAAGTACCGCGATGAGGCGCGCCCCCGCGCGGGTCTGCTGCGCGGCCGCGAGTTCATCATGAAGGACTCCTACTCCTTCAACATTGACGATGAGGGCCTGAACGAGGCGTACATGGCGCACCGTGCCGCCTACCAGCGCATCTTCGAGCGCCTGGGTCTGGAGATTGTCATTGTGACCGCACAGTCCGGCGCGATGGGTGGCTCCCGCAGTGAAGAGTTCCTGCACCCGACCCCCATCGGTGAGGACACCTTCGTGCGTTCCGCGGGCGGCTACGCGGCAAACGTTGAGGCCGTGACCACCGTGGTTCCCGAGGAAATCGAAATCACCGAGGACACCCCGGCGGCAATCGTTCTGGGCACCCCCGATTCCGCCACCATTGAGACTCTGGTGGAGCGCATGAACGAACTGCACCCCGAGGTCACCGGCGGCACCCTGGAGGCTTCGCAGACCCTCAAGTGCTTCCTGGGCACCGTCATCACCCCCTCCGGCGAGCGTAAGGTCTTCGCCGTGGGCGTTCCCGGCGACCGTGCCGTGGACCTGGGCCGCGTTGAGGTCAACATCGGTGCCCTGCTGGGCATCGGCGGCGAGGTTGAGGTCGAGGCAGCCAGCGAAGAGGACCTGAAGGCATACCCGCAACTGGTCAAGGGCTATATTGGCCCCGGCCTGAGCCTGGATGCGCCCCTGCTCGGCGCGCACACCGAGGACGAGGACGCGGTGGCTTCCGCAACCGGCATTCCCTTCTTCGTTGACCCCCGCGTGGTGCGCGGTACCCGCTGGGTGACCGGTGCAAACGAAGAGGGCAAGCACGTGGCGAACCTGGTCTTCGGCCGCGACTTCACCGCCGACGGCGTCATCGAGGCGTGCGAGGTGCGCGAAGGCGACCCGGCACCGGACGGCTCCGGCGAGCTGGTGGCAGCCCGCGGCATCGAGATGGGCCACATCTTCGCCCTGGGCCGCAAGTACGCTGAGGCGCTGGGCCTGAAGGTTCTGGACCAGAACGGCAAGCTGCAGACCGTGACCATGGGCTCCTACGGCGTGGGTGTGACCCGCGCACTGGCTGCTATCGCCGAGGGCAACCACGACGAGAAGGGCCTGATCTGGCCGCGTAACCTGGCACCGGCAGACGTGCACATTGTCATCACCGGCAAGGACGCAGCATCCCACGAGTACGCTGAAGAGCTCAGCGCATCCCTGGAATCCGCCGGCCTGCAGGTCATGCTGGACGACCGCCCGAAGACCAGCCCCGGCGTGAAGTTCGGCGACGCCGAGCTGCTGGGTGTGCCCACCATCCTGGTGATCGGTCGCGGCTTCAAGGACGGCGTGCTGGAGCTGAAGGACCGCCGCAGCGGTGAGGCTCGCGAGGTGTCCGTCGAGAACGCGGTGGCTGAGGTCATCGCTGAGGTGCGCGGCGCCTAAGGCACGCCACCAGCCCGCAAAGACGTACAACCGCCGCCACCCGCCCCGCCTCCTAAGAGGTGGGGCGGGGTAGTGGCGGAAGAATGAAAGAAGAGAACTATGGCATATAAGCCGAAGCGTTCTGGCGCTAAGAAGAGTGCCCCGAATGCGCGCGCTCGCCGTGCCGCATCCCGCGTGGCGAATGGTGTGAACACTTCCCGTGCTCGCGTTGAGAGCGAGCCCGTGGTGGAGGCACCGGTGCGCGTGGGTACCCGCGCGATCCGTGAGGAGGAGGTTTCCGAGGCGATTGCCCCGGTGATCTCCGAGTTCTCGCTGGTGCTGGAGGGCCTGAAGATTTCGGGCCCTGCGGCGAACCGTACGGTGAAGATTACGGTGGACTACACTGCTGAGCGTACCGATTCGCTGTCGCTGGATTCTCTCGCGGAGATTTCCGGTGCGATTTCGAGCGCCCTGGACCGTGCGGATGAGAACGACGAGTTCTTCCCCTACGAGCTGGAGGTGTCCTCGCCCGGCGCTACCCGCGCCCTGACCGAGCGCCGCCACTGGGAGCGTGCCCGTACCCGCCTGATTGCGGTCACCGCACCTGACGGTACCGAGTACCTGGCGCGTCTGCACGAGGTGCAGGACGAGGGCCCGGTGCTGGCTCGTAAGAAGAACACGAAGAAGGGTCAGAAGGAGTCCTACCACGAGCCGAGCTTGCTTCCGTGGGAAAATATTGCTTCTGCTCACGTCGAGATTGACTTCAATTCGCCTGCTGAGCCGGTAGAATAGAGTTATTAAAGCTTCAGGCACGGGGTGCTCCGTGCCAGGTATATACCGTTCGGGAGCCGGGGCGCATTGAGCGTCCCGGCGCCGTGCTAAGTGGGAAAGGCTGAAAAGCGTGGAGGATATTAAAACTATTGACCTGGGCGCACTGCGCGCATTGGCGAAGCAGCGCTCTCTCGTCATGGAAGAGCTCTTCACCCTGGTTGAGAACGCCCTGCTGATTGCGTACATGAAGCAGCCCGGCGCCATTAAGGGCTCTCGTGCCGTCATCGACCGCACCACCGGCGAGTTCGTCATTCTGGCTCCTGAGCTTGATGAGGACAACCAGAAGATTGACGAGTTCGACGATACCCCGAACAACTTTGGCCGTATCGCTGCCGCAACCGTCCGTCAGGTGCTTTCGCAGCGTCTGCGTGACGCCGAGGACGCATCCGTTCTGGGCGAGTTCAAGGACCGTGAGGGCACCCTGGTGTCCGGCGTGATCCAGCAGGGCAACAACCCTCGCATGGTTCAGGTTGACCTGGGCACCGTTGAGGCTGTTCTGCCCAGCAACGAGCAGGTTCCGGGCGAGAAGTACCCGCACGGTACTCGCCTGCGCGCCTACCTGGTTGAGGCTCGCCGCGGTCCCAAGGGTCCCTCGATTGTGGTTTCTCGTTCGCACCCGAACCTGGTTCTGCGCCTGTTCGAGCACGAGGTTCCCGAGATCTCTGAGGGCCTGGTGTCCATTAATTCCATCGCACGTGAAGCTGGCCACCGCTCCAAGATCGCTGTGTCCGCGAAGAACCCGACCATTAACGCTAAGGGTGCGTGCATCGGCGATATGGGTGCCCGCGTGCGTGCGGTTGCTGCCGAGCTGAACGACGAGAAGATCGACATTGTCGACTACTCGACCGATCCGGCAACCTTCATCGCTGCGGCGCTGTCCCCGGCGAAGGTCACCGAGGTCATTATCGCGAACCCGCGCGAGTACTCCGCTCGTGCCGTGGTTCCGGACGACCAGCTGTCCCTGGCGATTGGCCGTGAGGGTCAGAACGCACGTCTGGCTGCGAAGCTGACCGGCTGGCGTATCGATATTCTCTCCGAGTCCAAGTACGCTCAGGTTCGTGCCGAGGAAGAGGTTGCAGCTCGCGTGGCTCGTAGCCTGGCTGAAGAAGCTGCAGTTGAAGAAGTAGTAGAAGAGAGTCCGCACAGGACGCTGAATAAGCATTAGCCCCGGTGAGGGGCGTATCCTGTGGCATTTCCCTTTGATGCAGGCGCAAGATATCGGGCAGTAACGTGCCCGGTGTTCTTGCGCCTGCGTCACAATTTTGCCCATGATTCTTAAAAACGGGATACACTATTAAGATGTGCCGGTGTGTAACCGGGCGCTTTAACGCGCCCTCGCACACACCGGATAGAGCATCACGAATGTACCGCGAACGCGGTTCTACACACGCTAGAGAGGGGAGAGGACCATGAGCGATCACGACCTCACCGCAACCTCCGAAGCGTTTGAAGGACCGGTCCGCACCTGCATCGGATGCCGTGCCCGCGATGAACAGCGCAAGCTGCTGCGCATCGCCCGCACACCCGTCACGTCTGCTACCGAGCAGGCGGACACCCCGCCCTATCAGCCCGATGTGGCGGGAACTATGCCCGGACGAGGCGCTTGGATCCATCCGAGCGAAAAGTGCGTAGCCGCTCTACAGAAAAAGAACGGTCTGGCGCGCGCCTTCAAAAAAGCGGTCCCTGCAGCCCAGCTGCAGGCGTGCTGTGAGAAGATTCGAGCCGTGATTGCGGACTCGACCCCCTCATAGACGCTTTTCGGGTATATGCCCTCTGTAAGTCAACGAGTTTGACGACTTCTTATCTGAAAGCGAGTCAGAAAACTGATGGATATCTAATGAGTGCCGCGAAATGAGTACCCTTTCGTGCTCACCCACCGGCAATTTCACGAATTGGCGCGCCTTCGGGCGTGCACCCCGTAAACATTAGTGTCCGCACCATTCCCGGTGCGGACCGGGAATGGAGAAAATTTGGCTCAGCCTCGAGTACACGAGTTTGCTAAAGAAGTAGGCGTACCTTCTAAGGAAGTTATCGCCAAGCTCAAGGATATGGGCGAGTTCGTTAAGAGCTCCTCTTCCACCCTGAACCCCATGGTTCTGAAGAAGCTGCGCGCGGAATTCCCCGCCGCAGCCGCTAAGCCTGCCGCAAAGGCAGCACCCGCGGAGTCGGCAGCTAAGCCTGCTCCCAAGCCCGCAGCGGCAAAGCCCGCCGCTAAGCCTGCGGCAACCCCCAAGCCCGCAGCGGCAAAGCCTGCCGCAAAGCCGGCACCCAAGCCTGCAGCTAAGCCCGCAGCAGCTCAGAGCGCAGCTCCCAAGCCTGCAGCAGCTAAGCCCGCCGCAAAGCCGGCAGCAGCACCCAAGCCCGGCGGCCCCCGCCCGGGTAACAACCCCTTCGCATCCCAGCAGGGCATGGCACGCCCCGAGGCTGCACCGAAGCCGGCAGCGCCCAAGCCTGCCGCTCCGAAGCCCGGCCCCAAGCCCGGTCCTCGCCCCGGTAACAACCCCTTCGCGTCCCAGCAGGGTATGAAGCGTGGCGGCGGCGACTCCCAGCGTTCCGGCGGTCCCCGTCCGGCACGTAACGGTCGTCCCGGCGGCAACGGCGGCGCACGCCCCGGCGGTAACGGCGGTCCCCGCCCCGCAGGTGGCGCACGTCCCGGCGGTAACGGTGGCCCCCGTCCGGCAGCTGGCGCACGTCCCGGTGCACCCCGTCCGGCTGGCGGCGGCGCACGCCCGAACCCCTCGATGATGCCCAAGGTTTCCAACGTTGGTGGCGGCGCGTCCGGTTCCAACAACGGTGGCGGTAACGGTGGCGGCGGCGCACGTCGCGGCGGCGGTTCCGGCGGCTTCAACCGCGGTCCGGGTCGTCCCGGCCCCGGCGGTCGCGGCAATGCACAGGGTGCATTCGGTCGCGGCGGCTCCAAGCGTAAGGGTCGCAAGTCCAAGGCAGCTCGCCGCCACGAGCAGGAGCAGCTGAACGCACCGGCACCCGGTGGCGTGGTTGTTCCTCGCGGCGACGGCTCGACCGAGATTCGTCTGCGCCGCGGCGCGTCCATCATGGACTTCGCTGAGAAGATTGGCGCAAACCCGGCATCGCTGATTACGGTTCTCTTCCACCTGGGTGAGATGGCTACCCAGACTCAGTCCCTGGACGAGGAGACCTTCGAGCTGCTGGGTGCCGAACTGGGCTACGTCATCAAGATCGTTTCCCCGGAGGATGAGGAGCGCGAGCTGCTCGAGTCCTTCGACATCAACCTCGAAGCCGAAGCAGAAGCTGAGGGCGAGGATGTTCTGGAGGTTCGTCCCCCGGTCGTTACCGTCATGGGTCACGTTGACCACGGTAAGACCCGCCTGCTGGATGCTATCCGTAACACCAACGTCATTGAGGGTGAGGCCGGCGGCATTACCCAGCACATTGGTGCATACCAGGTCCACACCACCGTTGAGGGTGAAGACCGCGCGATTACCTTCATCGATACCCCCGGTCACGAGGCGTTCACCGCTATGCGTGCTCGTGGTGCGAAGGTCACCGACGTGGCAATCCTCGTGGTCGCAGCGGATGACGGCGTTATGCCCCAGACCGTTGAGGCACTGAACCACGCACAGGCAGCTAACGTGCCGATCGTGGTTGCTGTGAACAAGATCGATAAGGAAGGCGCATCCCCGGAGAAGATCCGTGGCCAGCTGACCGAATACGGCCTGATCCCCGAAGAGTACGGTGGCGACACCATGTTCGTGGACGTCTCCGCTCGCAACGGCACCAATATCGACGAGCTGCTCGAGGCTGTCACCCTGACCGCTGACGTGCTCGAACTGACCGCTAACCCGAACAAGGAAGCACGCGGCGTTGCTATTGAAGCAAACCTGGACAAGGGCCGCGGTGCGGTTTCGACTGTCTTGGTTCAGTCCGGTACCCTGCGCGTCGGTGACGCTATCGTTGCCGGTGTTGCTCACGGTCGTGTTCGTGCAATGTTCGATGAGAACGGTCAGGCTGTGAAGGAAGCTGGCCCGTCCCGCCCCGTTCAGGTGCTGGGTCTGTCCACCGTTCCTCGTGCAGGTGACACCTTCCTCGCCACCGAGGAAGAGCGTACCGCTCGTCAGATCGCTGAGAAGCGTGAGGCTGCTGATCGTAACGCTCAGCTGGCTAAGCGTCGTAAGCGCGTGACCCTCGAGTCCTTCGACGCCGCTGTGGCTGAGGGCAAGATGGACACCCTGAACCTGATTATTAAGGGTGACGTCTCCGGTGCTGTGGAAGCACTGGAAGAGTCCCTGATGAAGATCGACGCCGGTGGCGACGAGGTTCAGCTGCGCGTCATCCACCGCGGTGTGGGTGCTATTACCCAGAACGACGTGAACCTGGCTACCGTGGACAACGCGGTCATCATCGGCTTCAACGTCCGCCCGGCAGAGCGCGTTGCCGAACTTGCCGACCGCGAAGGCGTCGAGATGAAGTTCTACTCGGTCATCTACCGTGCGATTGAGGAAATTGAGCAGGCCGTCAAGGGTATGCTCAAGCCCGAGTACGAGGAAGTGGAGCTTGGCTCCGCAGAGATCCGCGAGGTCTTCCGCTCCTCCAAGTGGGGCAACATCGCAGGTTCGATCGTCAAGAACGGCATCATCAAGCGCAACGCCAAGGCACGCCTGGTGCGCGATGGTTCCGTGGTGGCAGACAACCTCACCATCGAGTCGCTGCGTCGTTTCAAGGACGACGCTACCGAGGTTCGCGAAGGTTTCGAGTGTGGTATTGGCCTCGGCTCCTTCAACGACATCAAGGAAGGCGACATTATCGAGACTTGGGAGATGCGCGAAAAGCCGCGTGTCTAAGACTCACACGCTGATGCGCCCGTCACCCGCTAGTGTTCCCGCACCCGCAGGCTTCTACAACTGGAGCCGGCGGGGCGGGTGCTGGCGGGGCGGGCGCTTCCGCATTACCTGGAACGCTTCCAAAGAAGCACCTCGAGTGCCCACGGAGGCGCTACGAAATTTCACCACGACATTTCACCACGATATTTCAAGGAGAAACACATGGCTGATGCAGCCCGCGCGGCACGACTTGCCGACCGCATCAAGGTAATTGTGGCGAAGGCGCTGGAGCGTCGTGTTAAGGATCCCCGCCTCGGTTTTGTGACCATTACCGATGCCCGCGTGACCAACGACCTGCAGCACGCAACCCTCTACTACACCGTATTCGGCTCCGAAGAGGACGCCGAAAACACCAAGAAGGCGCTGGAATCCGCTAAGGGTATTCTGCGCTCCGAGGTGGGCAAGAACATTACTGCTCGCCTGACCCCCACCCTGACTTTCGTCGCTGACGAGGTCCCCGAGAACGCCTTCCACATTGAGGCGCTTCTGCGTGAGACCCGCGAGCGCGACGCCGCCCTGGCTGCTGCAGCTGAGGGCGCGGAATACGCTGGTGAGGCTGACCCCTACAAGAAGGATGAGCCTGCCGAGGGTGAGGACGCCTAAGTGGCGAAGAAGCAACCTCAGGGCCCGTCCGGCCTGATGGTCATTGATAAGCCCGCCGGGATGAGTAGCCACGACGCAGTCTCTCAGATGCGTCGTATTGCTGGCACCCGGCGGGTTGGTCACGCCGGCACGCTGGATCCTGCCGCGACCGGCGTGCTGATTCTGGGCATTAATAAGGCGACCAAGCTGCTGACCTACCTGGTCGGTCAGGATAAAACCTATGACGCGACGATTCGCCTGGGCATTGAGACGCTGACTGAGGACGCCGAGGGTGAGCACACTGCCGCGCATCCTGATGCCGTTGAGGCGCTGACCGGTTTGGACGCTGAGCAGATGCGTGCGCGCATCCTGGAGGCTGTGGCGCAGTTGAGCGGCGATATTCTGCAGGTTCCTTCTGCGGTCTCTGCTATCAAGATTAACGGTGTTCGCTCGTATGCGCGTGTGCGTAGCGGTGAGCAGGTTGAGCTGGCGGCGCGTCCGGTGACGATTAGCGAGTTCACGGTGCATTCTGTGACTGCCGGTTTTGCCGAGTACGTGATTGAGGACCCCAAGAACGAGGGCGAGCACATGGCAACCTCGGTTCCCGTGATTGACTGCGATGTGACGGTTTCGTGCTCTTCGGGTACCTACATTCGTGCCCTGGCGCGTGATTTGGGCAAGATTCTGGGCACCGGTGGCCACCTGACGGCTCTTCGCCGTACCCGTGTGGGTGCCGTGGTGCTTGAGGATGCCGCCGATTTGGCGCAGTTGAAGCAGCGCCGTGAAGAGTCGGAAGCACCGCTGGAAGATCTGCCCCTGCTTCCCCTGGAGGAGGCGGCACGCCGCATCTTTGGTGCGCGTGAGCTTTCCGCTGCGGAGGCGAGCGATATTTCTTACGGGCGCCGTATTAGCCCCAGCGGTGACGGTTCTGTGGTGAAGCGTTCCGTGCACGCGAGCGCGGATGAGTCCGGCGCGGTGCAGCATGCCAGCGTTGAGGGTATTGTGGCGGGCTTCGCCCCGGACGGTACCCTGGTAGCCCTGTTGGAGAATAAGAAGCAGCGCGGGAAGGTGCAGGCCGCCCCGGTGCTGGTTTTTGAGGCGAATCGTTCCTTCAACTAGGCGTTGAGGGCTTATGATGGGCGAAGAGGGTTCGGCGTTTGCATCTGCTAAACCTGATTTGCCCAAACCCGTCTGATGCAGCGCCCTATTGAAGGTGCGCCCCTATTCATTCAACACGCTAACGTAATACAACCCCTGAACACACATGACTACTCGTGCGGGTGCCGCCCGGCCCTGCTGAAGGAGAGAAGATGAGCGAGAACCAGAGCTCCGCTAATAAGGCGAGTGAGCCTCGTACCGCGCCGGTACCCCGCGTAGAGTCTGCACAGGCTGAAGCTACCGCATCCGGAGCTGCTACTCAGGGCGGTGCCGCGAAGGCTTCCGGTGCTAAGACTTCTGAGCCCATTTCTGCGGCGAAGGCACCCGAGGGTGTTCGCGTAGCCGCACCGGCGTCCGGCGATAAGGCGTCGAAGAGGGCAGAGAAGAAGGCTGAGAAGAAGGCAACCCGCGAGGCCTTTGCCCGCCCCAAGAGCCTTGAAGAGGCGGCTAAGCCTCAGAACCGTGCGGCGTTCCGTGCGGCGGTGGCGCTGTACGGTCTGTTCATGATTGCGTACGGTGTGTGGCAGGTTCTGGGCGGCGTCCGCGTCATTCCGGATGCGCCGCAGGATTTCGTGAACCCCTCGGTGCAGTCGAACTACGTGTTCTTCGCGGCAACCTATGTGGGTGTGGGCCTGTCCTTCGTGTTCATCGCCCTGAAGTTCAAGTGGGTGAACATGCTCGTGTTCTCCTGCCTGGTGGTTTTCCTGGGCGGCGTGGGTCGTATCCTGTCGTGGGCGTTCTTCGGCACCCCGCACTGGTCGCTGATTGTGCTGATGGTGACTGAGCTTGTGATTCCTCCGTGCCTGCTGGTGTGGTACAGCTGGATTAACAAGTCCAATAAGATTCGCGAGGAGATGCTGAAGGCTTCTCGTAACCAGGCTCGTAAGTAGTCGTAACGCCCGGGAAGGTTCCTGCCGCACGGTGGGGTGCCTGCCCGGGCTTTCTTCTGGGCGGGTGCTACGCATGGATTTTCCAGGTGCGGAGGCTGCACAGTTGCGTGCCAGATACCCCGCCGCATCCGCAAAGGTAGGGGAGAGGGCACCGCCTGCGAGGGGCGCCGTTCCATTCCCTGTTGATTCCCGTTTTGAATTCTGCATCCTGCCGCCTGTGGTCTAGGATGGTTAGGTACATTTATCTTTTTCAGGAGAGCCCGTGACCCTCTACACCGCTTTGAGCGAGGTCCCCGCCGGCTACGGCCCCTCGGTCGTAACCATCGGCAATTTTGACGGCGTGCACCGTGGACATGCCCGCGTGATTTCGCGCGTGGTCTCCCTTGCTGAAGAGCACGGTTTGAGCTCTATCGCGGTATCTTTTGACCCGCACCCGATGCAGGTGCATCGTCCCGAGGTGCCCCACCACGACATTATGGGTCAGGGCTCGCGCCGCTACTTCATGTGCCTGCTGGGTCTGAACGACTACCTGCTGCTGAACTACAACCTGGAGTTCGCTTCGCAGACCCCCGAAGAGTTCGTGAAGTCCACCTTCGTGGATGCGCTGAACGCGCGTTTCGTGGTCATTGGTGACGACGTGCGCTTTGGTAAGAACAACTCCGGCGACCTGAACACCATGCGTGAGCTGGGGGAGAAGTACGGCTTTGAGGTGGTTGTCGTTGAGGATCTGATGGTGGATGAGAACACCCGCTGCTCCTCGACCCGCATCCGCCAGCTGTTGCTGGAGGGCGATATGCCCGCCGCAGCCGAGCTGCTGGGCCGCCACCACATGATGGCCGGTGAGGTCGTGCACGGTCTGGCGCGCGGCCGCGAGTTGGGCTTCCCGACCGCGAACCTTGAGCTTGAGGCGCGCGGCCTGATTCCCGCCGATGGCGTGTACGCCGGCTGGCTGGTGGACGAGTCCGGCAACCGCCACCCCGCCGCTATTTCGGTGGGTACGAACCCGACCTTTGACGGTATTGAGCACCGCCAGGTTGAGGCGCACGTGATTGACCGCCCGGAAGAGCGCGTGGAGGATTTCAACCTGTACGGTCAGCGTGTGCTGATTGAGTTCGTGAAGCGTCTGCGCCCCATGGTGGCGTACACCGGTGTTGAGGCGCTAATCGAGCAGATTAGCGATGACGTGGTGCAGACCCGCGAGGTGCTGGCTGAGGACGCGAAGAACTACTGCCCGCCGGAGTGCCCGGTGCAGGCGGAAGTGAAGCATCCCCACTTCTAAGAGCAGCATCCTGCGCTCATAGCTTTCGCCTTTAACAGCTTTGAAGCCCCGTCGGTAAGATTTGAACTGCCTCCGGGGCTTTTGCGTACCCGACCGGATGCGCAAAAGCGGGCTCCTTCTTCGCCCCTGACCGCCTGCGCCTTACGGTGAAACCTCCTGCGCCGCCCGCCTTAATGCTCTGTGCCGCCCGCGCGGCACCCCTGTTTTAGCCGTCCCCGTTTTAGTCGCCACCGTTTTAAGAGAAGATAGAGTCATGGAAAAAATGAACGTCGAATCCTTCAACCTCGACCACCGCGCCGTAGCAGCACCCTACGTGCGTATCGCAGACCGCAAGGTCCTGCCCGGTGGCGACACCCTCATCAAGTACGATATCCGCTTCACCCAGCCGAACACCGCGCACCTGGAAATGCCGACCGTGCACTCCATCGAGCACCTGAGCGCCGAGCACATGCGCAACCACACCGACCGCCTGATTGACTTCTCCCCGATGGGTTGCCAGACCGGTTTCTACGCGCTGACCCTGGGCCTGGAGCCCGAGGAGTTCTTCCCCATCCTGGAAGCAACCCTCAACGACATCCTCAACGCGACCGAGGTTCCGGCAGCGAACGAGGTGCAGTGCGGTTGGGGCGCCAACCACACCCTCGAAGGTGCGCAGGCTGCGGCTCGCGAGTTCCTCGCGGCACGCGATGAGTGGGCGCAGGTGATGGCGTAATGAGCGCACAGATTCCTGACGCTTTCGCATCCGCCTTCAACCCGGTGGACTTTGACCCGAACGCTTTCGACCCGGCTGAGGCGTTCAACAGCATGTTTGAGCTGATGGACGGCATGTCCAACGCCATCATCATTCAGGTGGCTATGGATGAGGAGCTCGCACCCTTCCTGAAGGTGACCGAGGAGCTGCAGCCGTCCTTCACCGAGGGCACGGCGGTATTCCACCCGCGCTACCTGCAGGTGGGCGAGGACCAGGTTCCGCTGCTGCTTGTTCGCTCCAAGATCGGTCTGGTGAACGCGGCGAGCGCCGTCACCGAGGCGATCAGCTACTCCTCGAACTGCCTGGGCGTCATTAGCGCAGGTACCGCCGGAGGTTTGGCTCGCGGCATTAACGTGGGCGACGTGCTGATTGGCGAGAACTACACCTACACTGACGCCGACGCGACCGCGTTCGGTTACGCGCGCGGCCAGGTTCCGGGCATGCCCGAAAGCTACGACGGTCAGGCGGACGAGTGGCAGGACGCTCTGGAGCATGCGCTCGCCGCACTGGAGCCGGTGCGTGAGCAGGCTGAGAGCCCGTGGGAGGTGCGCCGCGGCCAGATGCTGGCGGGTAACTCCTTCGTGACCGCCCACAACGTAAAGGACACCCGCGAAGCATTCGAGGGTGCCATCAGCACCGACATGGAGACCACCGCTATTGCGCAGGTCTGCCACAACTACGAGATTCCGTTTATCGGTGTGCGTTGCGTCTCTGACCTGTGCGGCCCGGAGGCTGACCAGGACTTCCACCTCTCCGTGGACGTGGTGGCTCCTCGTTCGGCTCGTTACGCTCTGCAGCTGGCTGCTGAGCTGTGGACCGAAGCGCAGCTGGAGGCGCTGGACCTGGCTCTCTAAAGATCTGGCGCTCTAAATCTCTAGAGCATGCGGCCAGATGTGAGCTCGCATTCAGAAGTGCCGGGGCGTGAACCTGATGGGTTTGCGCCCCGGCATTTTTGTGCCGGTTTTTTGAGCCGGTCTTTTCGTAGCGGTCTTTTTACGCCGGTTTTTGTATGCCACTCTTTCTGCCGCCCGGCACCTTGATGGACCCGGCTCGTGAGAAATGCAGAAATATTAATCGCGGTGAATATACATTCTGTGTGTTGTGGAGTACTATGTTTGAAGAAACTATCCGATCTCACAGAGGAGTACGTCGTGAAGTTCTGTCCGACCCTCGCCTCCGTCACCGGTCTGCTCGGTGGCTACAAGGTTGCATCTAGCACCGGCATCCGCCCGCTCGGTGGCGCTGTCCTGGCACTGTGCGGTGCCGTGGCTTACAAGAATTGGAAGCGTAAGGCTGGCGCAGGCCGTGCTACCTTCCTCACCGCTCTCTACCTCGGCGCGTTCGGCGCCGCTCATCCGCTCGCCAAGAAGCTTGGCGCGTGGCCTGCAGTCTACACCGTGACTGCTGTAACCGCTCTGTCCTCTATCGTCATTGGACGTAAGCGACAGAAGTAGTCTTTGACACAAAGACGGCGGAAAGGCAACGTTGCCTTCCCGCCGTCTTTTGCATTTCCACCCACCGTGCAGGCTGGGTGGGGATGCGCCGGGGCGATGCGCGAAGGCAACACTTTCTGCGCAACGCCCCATCACTCGATGGGGAGTGCACCAATCGGTGCCCTACCGGGACAACACCTGCGAGGCACCACCAGATACGTTTCCCCGCCACCGGCGGGTACACCCCACGAGGTAAAGGAAAAGAAGAAGATGAATACCACTCCGGACTCATCCCCGGTACAGCAGGGAGCAGAGGCTTCCGAGAACCCGCAGCTAGCGCGTGGACTCTCCCTGCGCCACATCATGTTCATCGCCCTCGGCTCCGCCATCGGCACCGGCCTGTTCTACGGCTCGGCATCCGCCATTCAGCTGGCGGGCCCCTCCGTGCTGCTTGCCTACGTTATTGGCGGCGCGGCAGTGTTCATGGTGATGCGCGCAATGGGCGAACTCGCCCTGGCGCACCCGGTCTCCGGTGCATTCTCCGAATACGCCACCCGCTACCTCGGACGCTGGGCTGGCTTCGTGACCGGCTGGACCTACGCCCTGGAAATGGCGCTGGTCGCCATTGCGGACGTCACCGCCTTTGCCGTGTACATGAAGTTCTGGTTCCCGAACAGCCCCTCCTGGATCTGGATCGTCTCCGTCCTGCTGATTCTGCTCGCCATTAACCTGGCGAAGGTCAAGGCATTCGGCGAGACCGAATTCTGGTTCACCCTCGTGAAGGTCAGCGCCATTATCGCCATGATTGTTGGCGGCGTAATTCTGCTCTTCGTGGGTGTGCAAGCACACGACTCCGTAGCGCCCTCCGTCACGAACCTCTGGGCTCTTGAAGGCGGCTTCTTCGCGAACGGATTTACCGGCTTCCTTGCCTGCTTTACCGTGGTGATGTTTGCTTTCGGCGGTATTGAGAACATCGGTATTGCCGCCGGTGAGGCGAAGGACCCGCGCACCTCAATCCCCAAGGCGATTCGCACGGTTCCGTTCCGCATCCTCATCTTCTACATTCTGACCCTGTCGGTCATCATGTCCCTGTACCCCTGGTACTCCGTGACGAAGGCGAACTCGCCGTTCGTGCAGATCTTTGAGGGCCTGGGCATTCCGGCCGCCGCTTCGATTCTGAACGTGGTCATCATTACCGCCGCAATCTCTGCGCTGAACGCGGACGTGTACGGTGCCGGCCGCATGATGTACGGCCTGGCGAAGCAGAACCTCGCCCCCGCGTCCTTTGCGAAGGTCACCAAGAATGGTGCGCCCTGGATGACCACCCTCATCATGGTGCTGGTTATGGCGGTCGGCGTGATCGTGAATGTGCTCTTCGAGAACGCGTTCGAGGTGGTCGCCTCCCTGGCAACCTTCGCGACCGTATTCGTGTGGGTCATGATTCTGCTGGCGCACATTGCGTTCAAGCGCAGCGGCGCCGATACCGAAGCGCAGCCGGTGCGCCAGCCCCTGTGGCTGAGTTACCTGGCGTTGGCGTTCATGATCTTTATCGTGGTGCTCTTCGGCTGCTTCGCCGATACCCAGCTGGCGCTGGTGATGGGCGCAATCTGGTGCCTGTTCCTGCTGGGCTACTACCGCCTCGTGGTGGTCCGCGCTCGCGCTGAAGCATAAACATAAAATAAACGTAGAGCCCGGTACGAGAACCATACTGTGAAGCCCGGCGACCGGTAGTGTGATGAGCTACCTGTCGCCGGGCTTCTGCTCACCCTTCCACGAAAGCGCCCCGGTAGCGTAGAATGGGAAGAACGCGTCTGCAGTCCGCAGTAGACGACGTGTATTACAGGGCGTAAGCCCACCACCCGGCGGCAACCGTCCGTACGGGACGTATGCGGTACTAACTCTAGGAGTTAAAAAGTGGCACTGGATCCCGCTGTCAAGCAGGCAATCATCAAGGAATACGCAACCCACGAGGGCGACACCGGTTCGCCCGAGGTTCAGATTGCAGTTCTGTCTCGTCGTATCGCCGACCTGACCGAGCACCTGAAGTTCCACAAGCACGATCACCACTCCCGTCGTGGCCTGATGATCCTCGTTGGTCGTCGCCGCAACATGCTCGGCTACCTGAAGAGCGTCGACATCGAGCGTTACCGTTCGCTGATCGAGCGCCTGGGTCTGCGCCGATAAAACAGGAGCGTCTTGACGCTTTTGTGGTGATTAATCGCCTTTAGGCGGTGTGTGCGGACGTGCTGTCAGCACTACCATGCCTCCATCACGGAGGCGGGTAGCGCCAGCGCGTCCGTACTGCCGCGTTGAGGGGCGCATCTTCCGCTTGCTAGAATCCCGCGAGATTCTAACGCTCGAATCCAAAGCGAGATTCCGGCGCTAGAGTCCACCGCTAGATTCCACAGCGAGAAATCGTTGGAAGATGCCGCCTCCCTCACCTGAAAGAAAGAATAGAAGGCCGTGCCGGCACACACGCCGCGGTCCTCGGTAGCGAATTACGGAACAACACCACCTCCACGACCTTGCCGTCACACGTCGCGCACACACGTGATGTACAAGGTAGGGGAGAGGTGCCGTGGTTTCCTATCGAAGGCCGACTCGTGCGCCGTACGGCCTGCCAAGAAGAAAGAAGGAACCGTGGAAGGTCCCGAAATCAAGTTTGCTGAAGTCGAAATCGACAACGGCATTCACGGTAAGCGCCACGTGCGCTTTGAAACCGGCCGCCTCGCAAAGCAGGCTGCTGGCTCCGTCCTCGTCACCATCGATGACGAGACCACCCTGCTCTCCGCAACCGCAATCGGCAAGTCTCCCCGTGAGGGCTTTGACTTCTTCCCGCTGACCGTGGACGTGGAAGAGCGCATGTACGCAGGCGGCAAGATCCCCGCATCGTACTTCCGCCGCGAAGGCCGCCCCAGCACCGAAGCAATCCTGGCTGCACGCCTGATTGACCGCCCGCTGCGCCCCGCCTTCACCAAGGGCATCCGCAACGAGGTGCAGGTCGTTGTGACCGTCCTGACCTACGAGCCGGACGAAATCTACAACACCTTCGCAATCAACGCTGCATCCGCATCGACCTCCCTGTCCGGTGCGCCGTTCAACGGCCCCATCGGTGGCGTGCGCATGGCACTGATTGACGGCCAGTGGGTCTGCTTCCCCAAGTACTCCCAGCTGGAAAACGCTGTCTTCGACATGGCTGTTGCAGGCCGTATCGTCACCAAGGCTGACGGTACCGAAGACGTCGCGATCATGATGGTTGAGGCAGAAGCAACCGACAACTCCTGGAAGCTCATCAAGGAAGACGGCCAGACCGCCCCCACCGAAGAGATTGTCGCAGAGGGCCTGGAAGCAGCCAAGCCCTTCATCGCAGCACTGTGCAAGGCGCAGGCTGACCTGGTCGCTCGCGCAGGCAAGCCCGCCCTGGAACTGCCCTTCTTCGGCGGCCACGGCGAGGACGTCGACGCAGCAGTTGAGGCATTCGCAGCAGACCGCCTGGCAGAGGTGTACTCCATCGCTGGCAAGCAGGAACGCGAAGCAGCAGCAGCCGAGCTGCAGGAAGAGCTCATGGAAGCTCTCACCGGCGAAGGTAAGGAATTCGAAGAGCGTTCCAACGAGGTCTCCGTAGCATTCGCTGCCCTGACCAAGCACGTGGTGCGCCAGCGCATCCTCACCGAGCAGGTCCGTATTGACGGCCGCGGCCTGACCGACATCCGCCAGCTCACCGCTGAGGTTGAAATCCTGCCCCGCGTTCACGGTTCGGCTCTCTTCGAGCGCGGCGAAACCCAGATCATGGGTATCACCACCCTGAACATGCTCAAGATGGAGCAGCAGCTGGATTCCCTGCACCCGGTCAAGTCCAAGCGCTACATCCACCACTACAACTTCCCGCCGTACTCCACCGGTGAGACCGGCCGCGTGGGTTCGCCCAAGCGCCGCGAAATCGGCCACGGTGCACTCGCAGAGCGCGCAATCACCCCGGTGCTGCCCTCCCGCGAAGAGTTCCCCTACGCAATCCGTCAGGTTTCTGAGGCTCTGGGCTCCAACGGCTCGACCTCCATGGGTTCGGTCTGTGCATCGACCCTGTCCCTGCTGAACGCCGGTGTGCCGCTGCGCGCACCCGTTGCAGGTATCGCAATGGGCCTGGTCTCTGACGAGGTTGACGGCGAGACCCGCTACGCAGCCCTGACCGACATCCTCGGTGCGGAAGACGCACTGGGCGATATGGACTTCAAGGTGGCAGGTACCTCCGAGTTCGTGACCGCTATCCAGCTGGACACCAAGCTCGACGGTATCCCCGCATCCGTGCTCGCTGGCGCACTGACCCAGGCACGTGAGGCTCGCCTGCACATCCTCGAGGTGCTCGTCAGCGCGATTGACGCACCGGATGAGATGAGCGAGTTCGCACCGCGCATTATTTCCGTGAAGATCCCGGTCGCCAAGATCGGTGAGGTTATCGGCCCCAAGGGTAAGATGATCAACCAGATCCAGGAAGACACCGGCGCAGACATCTCCATTGAGGACGACGGCACCGTATACATCGGCGCAGCTGACGGCCCCTCCGCCGAGGCTGCACGTTCGGCAGTGAACGCTATCGCTAACCCGCAGGTTCCCGAGGTTGGCGAACGCTACCTGGGTACCGTGGTGAAGGTGACCGACTTCGGTGCGTTCATCTCCCTGACCCCCGGTAAGGACGGCCTGCTGCACATCTCCGAGATGCGTAAGCTCAACGGCGGTAAGCGCGTTGTTGACGCTGAGGACGTTGTCTCCGTGGGTCAGAAGGTCCAGGTGGAGATTACCAAGATTGATGACCGTGGCAAGCTCTCGCTGGCACCGGTTGTTGAGGGTGGCGACGACGAGTAGTCGTAACCCCCACTAAGTGATGAGGGGCGTTCGGCGCACCCGGTGCGGTTCACTCCCCGCCGGATGCGCCGGGCGCCCCTTATCTCATGAGGACAGAGAACAGCGGAATGCAGACTGCTGTTCTCACTATGAAAGGAATATCGGAATTGTCGACTCGACGAGATACGACGATTGATATTGCCAAGGGCATCGCGATTATCGCGATTGTTTTTGGGCATATTCATCGAGGAATGTGGGCATCAGGGTTGGGCACCGAGGCCCTGCGCCCCTACAAGTACATGCTGGATTATGGGGTTTATTTCTGGCACCTGGTAGTTTTTGCTTTTCTGAGCGGCCTTTTTGTGGCACGAGGAGCAACGAAGACTACTCCCTCCTCATACCTGACGAAGCGTCTGATTCTCTTCGGATACCTGTATGTTATTTGGCAGGTTCTGCAGGTGGGTATGAAGCTTGTGCTTCCCTCTAACTCTTCCGATAAGACAACTGTTATGAGCCTGCTTGAATTGTGGAAGCCCGAGGGTCAGCTCTGGTTCTTCCCCTGGCTCATGATTGTCACCATTATTGCTGTGCTGGGCCGCGTCTGGCAGAAGGACATCAAAGCCTACGCAGTTGTGACGGTGTGCGCGGTTCTTGCCATTGTTTTCTGGGGTTATAGCGGCGATTACGTAGGTACTGGAGGTATCTCTCTAGCGGTCTTCTTCATGCTTGGCGTGGCTCTAGGCCACGAGAGGTTCCAGGCTATTATGGAGTCCGTACCGCTGGCAGTACACGCCGCCATTGTGGTAGTCGGTCTTGCCGTCTACACCGTAATTTTGGTGAATGTACAGGCCGCTCCGCCGACTGTGGTGCCCTACTTTGCGAATAACCCGGCGGCAATCGCCATGGGTATTGTCGCTTCGTTGCTGTCCTCGCTGGCGGTGCTCTCGCTCTCCTACCTGTTGGCGCGGGTTCCGTGGAGTGGCTGGCTCGCCTACCTGGGCCGTCACTCCCTGGAAATCTTTATCGCGCACATTGTGTGCGGTGCAGCTTTCCGTTTCGTGCTGACGAAGTCCGGTTTCTTCTCGGTGCCCCTGTTCCTGGTGGGAGGAACGATCTTCGCGATTCTCGCCTCGCTCCTGATGGGGTACTGCGCTCAGAAACTGCGGGTTCCGCTGTTTGCGTTGCCTCGCTCTCTTGAACGAAAAATTAGCTAATCGAAATATCGAAGGATGCTGAATGTCTATTTCCTTGCCCGTCGAGCTTGAGGCGATCGCCGAAGAGCTCAACTACGAGCACGGCCGCCTCATCTACGAGGGTGTGGGCGGTAACGAGGTGCGCCGCTCCATCCTGCCCGGTGGCGTACGCGTGATTACCGAAAAAATGCCCGGTACCCGCGGCGTATCCATCGGATTCTGGGTGGGAGTCGGCTCCCGCGACGAAGCCCCCGGCATGCTCGGCTCCACCCACTTCCTGGAGCACCTGCTGTTCAAGGGCACCGGCACCCGCACCGCCCTGGACATTGCATCCTCCTTCGACGCGGTAGGCGGCGAATCCAACGCCCTGACCGCTAAGGAGCACACCTGCTACTACGCGCGTGTGCTCGACGATGACGCGCCCATGGCGGTGGACGTCATCACCGATATGGTCACCAACGCGCTGCTGGACCCGGCTCACCTGGAGCAGGAACGCGGCGTGATCCTCGAAGAGATCGCCATGGATCAGGACGACCCGACCGACGTTGCTTTCGAGAACTTCGTGGAGCAGCTCATGGGCGAGAACCCACTGGGTCGCCCCATTGGCGGTACCCCACAGGAGATTACCGAGGTGCCGCGTGACGCCGTGTGGGAGCACTACAAGCGCTACTACACCCCGGACCGCCTGGTTATTTCTGCCGCCGGTTCGCTGGAGCACAGCACCATGGTCCGCCTCGTGCTGGAGGCGCTGACCCGCTACGGCTGGAACCTGCAGGAGGGCGTGGCGCCGGCACCGCGTCGCGTGCGTACCGACAGCGGCATTGTTCCGCTGAGCGAGCTGCGTGAGGTGGAGAAGGGCTTCGAGCAGACCAACATCGTGATGGGCTGCCCGAGCATTATCGCTGGGGATGACCGCCGCTACGCGATGAGCGTGCTGACCAGCGCCTTTGGTGCGGGCATGTCTTCGCGCCTGTTCCAGGAGATTCGCGAGAAGCGCGGTCTGGCGTACAGCACCTTTGCGTTCTCCGGTGCATACTCGGACGCCGGCTACTTCGGCATGTACGCGGGCTGCCTGCCCGCTAAGACCGAGCAGGTGCGCGAGGTCATGGGCTACGAGTTCGATAAGCTCGCCACCGCCGGTATTACCGAGGAGGAGCTGACGAAGGTCCGCGGCCAGCTGGCAGGCTCCACCGTGCTCGGTAGCGAGGATTCGGGTTCGCGCATGTCCCGTCTGGGCCGCGCCGAGCTGGATTCGGGCCTGTTCACCAGCACCGATGAGCTGCTGGAGAAGATTCGTGCGGTCTCTCTGGAGGAGGTTCGCGACCTGGCGGCGTACCTGGGGCAGCAGCAGATGATCACCACCATCGTGCGCTAACCCTCAACACTTACGACACGAAAATGCCCGTTCCCACACCCCCAATGCGGGGGAGGGAACGGGCATTTTGTGTGCATCGGCATCTATCGAAGAGACGCTACCAAGAGGTACTTCCGGGTGCTTAGCCGCCCATGCTGTTGACGCTCAGCATGAGCGGCAGAACCGAAAAGGCTCCTGCTATGAGCCATCCCAGAACACTACTTCTGAGGGGCTACTTCTGCGCCTTGGCGATAGCCTCCATCAGCACCTGAGCGTAGAGTTCCTGACCGGCAGCCTCCGGGTGAACACC